>JACCEC010451257.1_pt1 | contig 59377 bp, 84 predicted proteins | sample 7450121 | NCBI WGS metagenome assembly JACCEC01 (sample SAMN15323455, study PRJNA562643) | freshwater metagenome | isolation source: river surface water | place: USA:Blue River Watershed | collected 2017-08-18
GCTGAGAAGCGTATTCAATACGAACTCGATAAACGAGTCTAACAATATTGGAGATACTCTAATCTGTATCCTCGGAATTGAAGCCCTCGATAGGTGAAAGAGTAAGCCCTATCTAGACCACCTTGACCAATATTGTATGTGCTGGCATCAATTACCAATCCAAAGTTATTTACACCAGCACACTTGTGAACTACTGACGGATTCCAACCGTCTTAGAGCGAAACTAGACCTGAATAACAGCGTACGGACTCTAAACTGCCGCCGGGATGAATCATCCTTTGCAGGGGTAGCGAGTAGTTCTTACTGCTAATTGTACCATATAGTGGTATATCTACTAGTCTGGATGTATACTGTAATCACCACCGAGAGGTGGCATTCTGAATGAAAGTCTCCAGAAAACCCACGTCAGAATACTCCATTGGCTCTTAGCCTCTGTTAACAAAGAAAAACCCCGGCTTGTCACCGGGGTTCTTCCTTTGGTAGGTTGTTGTTCTTGTTGATGCTCACTTCTCAGTGGCAAAAACATAATACCCTATATCTACATATAACCCATAGCGTGACCTGCATTCATAAGCATCTCAGCCAGGTCTTCTCCATCAGCTGATACAGAACCTAGTATCCTGCCATACTTGTCCTTCTTGTGGTTCTTTACACTAACAACTACCTGTACGGTATCTACCTTACTGGTAACCCAGTTTTCAGTAAAGCCTTTAGCGTTTACTCCAGCCTCTGTACTCATCTCAGGGCAGTCAATCTTTGCTACACGTATCTTTATTGCTGTAAAGGCTACACCGAAGCCTAAGTCGATATCAGCCTCCAACGTATCACCGTCAACCACACGTATATTTCTAAGGGCATAGTGGTACAGCGTTTTAGTCTTATTCATACTCATCATAATACTGCTAATAAATGTACGTACAACGTACGTGTGCATACGGAATACCTATCTGACTTGCACCATCTCGATATGCACACCATACGCCAGCTATACGGAACACACTTACTTCAGCACCATCTACCAATCTTCTACCTGAGTATAAATTGTATGTAACAGTAGTTGACCACCTTACAATTAGAGTAGGTGAGATAGGAAAGAAATTTACTATTGTTACACTTTGCAACGATGTAGTAGAGGAGTGTATATCTACGATGGGAGAAATACAGTAGTGAAATAGAGGAGGATATATCCGTAGGAGTCCCCCCACCCAATACACGCACTGGGGACGGGAGGTTGCCTTACCCGGTACCCCACATCGTGTATTCCAATATTTCGGAGTCCTCATTTTACATCGTACAAATACCACCCTGCATGATAGGCGATTTGGTATAGAATGGAACGCGCGCGCGTAAATACCACAGGTACGGGTACGCTGTCAAGTAATTAGGCGTGTATGCCAGTATGTAATTGTTCACACTCACAGCCCTTGCAATATACCGTACGGTATGCAATACTATCTCTGTAAGCAAGTTACATGAAAGGTAAACAAAGAAATGGTACTGAATCCCTCATTACATAGTGTGCGCGAATTATTGAACGATGCATTTGCCGATGCCCTGGATTTGCAGTCTATGAAAGATACTGCGTCATTGCCAGAATTGGACGCTCAATTGGAATCAATCCACGACACGTTGCGTAGAATCGGCAATCGCAGTAAGCGGTACGCCAATCTATGGAAAATTACCGCCGATATGCGATATCGCTGGATGATAGGCGAAACCTTGAACGTTATCCACCGCGATATTGACAACCTAGTAATTAGGCTTGACAAGTAACCCACAAAGTAAATAAAAATCACCAAAGGTAGGTAGGTATGTCGGCAGGTATCGCAAGGTACCTGCCAGTATGAAAGGTAAACAAAATGCGAGTAATTGAGAAGCAAATGATGCAGGCTATTCGGCAGGGTAAATCGTGGCAGTCTAGTAACACTCGGGTATACGTCAACCCAAGCGGTACTATAGATGTCCATTTGTTCAATAATCTGATATGCATAATCGTTCCAGATGAAAGCTTGACTATATGCACACGCTGGCATTCTGCCACAACGAAATCACGCCTAAACGTGATATTGAACGAATACAATCTACCTACCATCTATCAACGGAATTACTGCTGGTATACGTGCAAGGATGGCGATAGTAACCTATTCACAGGAACGGAAGAATTCAATATCTAGCAGTGTGATATTTTACACTTGTCATATACCGTACGGTATGTAATACTCAATATGAAAGTAGGGCGTTATGAAAACTGTAGATGAATTGGTATGCAACTATGTTGCACATTATGCAAATGGTGAATTCGACTTTGTAGGTAGTCCAAATTTTGACGGTGGCAGTTACTTTGCACGTTGTGAGAATTGTGACCTATACGGTACGTGTTATGACGTAACAATTACCCATATGCCATCAAGTGGTACCGATACTTGCACAGTGTGTGAAGGTTGCATTTACTCAGCAGAGTATGGTGATAACGAGTAGGCAGGTGGGAAATGCAGGGTAGAAATACCCTGCACATTATGAAAGGTTAGAACAAATGGTAGTCATTACGTTAATCACAATTGGTTTGTTATCAATTGCTTTCGGTCTTATTTCTTCGCAAGCATCAGAGTACAAAGGATAATAGGTAGTCATATGTTGAAAGAGAATTTCACGTTCAAGGTTGACGCAAATACACCAGTCCCAACGGTAGCATTTCCAGGGCTGTACCCTATCTATTACATAACGCGCGATTGTGCTACCTTATGCCCAGATTGTGTGAATAACAACCTCGCATTATGTGCCGATACTGACGACGATAATTGGTGTGTAGAAATATCAGATGTCAATTGGGAGAATCCCGAATTGTACTGTGACAATTGCGAATGTCGTATACCATCGGCGTACGCTGATAACGAGTAGATGAAAGGTAAACAAATGAATAATATTTGGACTAGTCAAACCGATACGCTGGCAGACGTGTTGAAGAAAATAGACGATGCACTAGCATTACTTACGAATTCTACGGACGTGAAAGCGGACGTTAAAGCGATAGCCTTGTTGTCTGAAGCTGGTAATCGTTTAGAATGCTACATCGCTTGCAATGATGATAATGGGCAGGACGAATTCAACGCCGATGAAAGCAATCACGTAACAGGGTAACAGGTAGGCAAATGCAGGGTATCTAACAGGTACCCTGCCCAGATGAAAGGATAAGACTATGTGCAGGAAATCATTTGACGCAGGTAAACGTGCAAGGCGTACGCTTCAAAGCTTGGCGGTAGCAGTATTCACACTTGGTGCATTCTATGTAATATATTGTGGGTTATGGATTCTACAGGGTAGATAGAATCCAGGCGTAGGGTATACGGTAGTGTGGAATATCTCACACACACACATACCGTACAATCTGGTAGACTAGTAGCGTAGATGGATGCAGGGTATCAATACCCGATGAAAGGTAACAGGTAGGTAACTATGGAACGATATAACGGATGGGCGAATTACGAAACGTGGAACGTTGGGCTTTGGTTTATGGACGATATGGTATCTATCGCATCCGATAATGGCGAACCAGTAGATGCAGATTGGTGCAAAAGCCAAGTTGAACAATACCTAGATAGCAAATACCGTAAAGATTCCGATGATGATAAGTACGGGGAGAATAGCATCACGCAGGGATTTATTGGGGATGTAGTCAATAGCTTTATGCGTTCCGTAGACTGGCACGAAATCGCAAGTCATGTAAACGATGCCGCAGAATTAACCGAAGAAGAAGAAGACGAAGAAGATAACGAGTAGATAGGTAGGTAACGGTAGGGTATGCAAGCGTGTACCCTACCAGATGAAAGGTAGATGTAGATGGTAGATATTTTCAATGTTATGATTTTCGCTTATAACCTATCCAAAGCTGAGGATGCTACGGTATTCGTCGAAAAATTTCCAGGACGTTATGTAATCCAAAGTGGTACGTTTACATCACAACGATACACGCTTCACAACCTAAAGCGAATACATATATCTACGGAGTTATTCTCGATGGATATACAAATGTCGGATGCTGATTTGCTTGACGTGATGCGCAATTTGTATTCTGGGCATCATAACGTCAAGACGTACACAACGATAGATGGTAACGGTAACGTGCTAACCGATATCTATTACGATGCAGCAGACAAATTCAGAACATCGTTCACGTTCCAAGGTAGGTTAGATAAATAACTGAAATCAGTTTCATTGAAAGGCAGGCAGGTATGAATAACGTAGATATACAAACGTTACCAGAGGCAGAGTTACTTATCGCAGAGGTAATTAAACGAGTGTTGAAAATGAAGCATATGCCAGACTCGCAATTGCTAACTGATAGATTCTCAGACTTTGCAGTAGTGTATTCTCAGCTTAGGGAAATCCAGGACGTGCTATCAGCGACGAATAGCACACATAACAAGTAGGTATGTAACGGTAGGGTATACGCCTATGTATGCCCTACCATCTGAAAGGTATCTAACAGACTGATACCAGTTCTCCTTGAAAGGTAGGTAGATATGATAAACGCAACGGGCATTATTCACATTGCACACAACGAAAATCCTGGCATCTGGTACGACCTAATTAGCACAAAGGCTGTTATAGCGTTACCGTTTGATAGTCACGATGCAGTAATGGTGCGAATGAATAAAGGTATAGAACTGGGCAAGCGCAGCCATAACATTATTGCAAATGCGATATCAGGCAAAGTAGATAAACTTGACGATATGCATATTCGTACAATCATTCACGAGGTACGTTGTGCTGGTGCAATATTCGTAGGCAAAGGTAGGTAGATATGGAAATTGCAAATCTTGCACGTATTGAACGTGTGAATGACATAATGGCAGATGCTCGCGCTTTATATCAAATGTCCGATGACGAAATGCGATTCAAGCATCTAAAGCACATAGAACAAATGTGCTACGAAATAGGCGAATACGTTACATCAGCCAGCATTTCGTATCAATGCGAATTGTGGAAGGCAAACAACACAAGCGTACAAGCTGGAGCGATATACAAGTATCTATATATGATGCTAGTAAAAGAGAATTAAGGCTTTAGGTAGGTATTGATAGGGTATTCCAGGAGTGTATACCCTATCCCTTGAAAGGTAGGCAGGTATGCACCATTTATATATTCACATAGCACCATCTGAAGCTGACTATGCAGCCAATCGAAACGTACGCATTATCCAGGACTATAAGAGTCTGAAGGAATTTGAGGTAGCAAATAACGAGATGCCATTCTACGCTAGACTGGCAAATGATGGATGCCATATCGTAGCGATAAAGCGAGAATGCTGGACGCATAGCGTAGCAGGTAGATTTGACGTACGACGAATGCGTACACGTAACTACCTCAAGCTTTACCCATCAAAGGGATACTATTCACACATCAAGGCATCAGACATTCGTATATAGATAGGTAGGTAGATAGAAATGGTAATTGGAAATCTTACAAGGCGTGAGCGTGTATTTGACATCTTAGCAGACATCAGGGATTTACATACAATCCAGGACAAGGACGAACGTATAGAACAATTGGAATCTATCGCTACATCCATAGCAGAATTGCGCGAGAATCGTAAAACCTTACATGAATTGGTTATTAATCTCGCCAATCTATGGCGCATCGATTGCAATGGTGCTGAAGGATTCACGATATCAAATGACATTGATAGACTCCACGATTATGTAGAACAATCCCTACGGAGCAAAACAATCGCAAGGTAGATAGGCATAGGGTAGTGTGGAATATCTCACACTTCACACTACCGTACAATGCAGTATACTAGTTATGAAAGGCAGGCAGGTATGAATCTTAATATTGAAATGACAGACACAGACGCAGGTAACGCTAACTACAGCTGGGTTGTTCGTAAGACTGTAACCCATACAGGTAAAATCAGCGACACTGCTATCGTTCGCAAGGTCAAGCGTACACTCGGCATCACATACCCACATCGTTACTATTTTTGGAGTAATGGCACACTTACAATCGAATTCCCTAAAGGGACGAACATCATCATTTTTGCGACAGTCTGCGACGAAGCAGAGGTAGGAGAATAGGCAGCTATGTATACACTTATCGTCGGTAACATCGGCACAATCGGAAAGTATGACACTCTGAAGGTAGCAGAGTATCAATACCAGACATACGTAAACCTATCATCGATTGGATACGGAAGAGCAGCAGGAGAATCGGTAACGCTGGTAGATGATGATGGGGAAATCATCGAAGAGCATATCGGTAACGACAACGAAGGCATCCAGGAGTAGGTAGGTAGTTATGGACATCAGAATTGAATCGGTCGATATCGACCAAATCTCAGCATCCGATATGTTGGAGCAGGTACAGGTATGCCAGCGTGAAAGTATCCCTTTCAAGCTTTACCACGCATTCGTAGATGGTGATAAGCACCAGGTGATGGAGTTACCTAACACAATAGGCGTTATGTCTGGTGCCGATACGATATGGAATGAAAGCATCGATAATGTGACAGATGCTGTTTATGCACAATATGGCATCAAGCGTTACTCTATAGACTTTGACGATATACGTGCTATGTTCTGGAAGCACATCCTAGAAATCGAATCTGTAAGCGTTGGATTGTATGACCCAGAAAGCAATTCTATAGACCTAGAAATCTCAGTCTATGGAAATGGTGGCATCCATAACTATGGTCTATTCCAGTTCGATAAGAACAAGCATTTGGAAAGCATTACATTCACCTATGGTAGGGATAGTGTGCAGCGAATCATTCACCAGATTGAATTTGCTGGTGCATATACACGCAAGGAAATCAAGGAATACATCGCTGGTCGTTTGGTAGCATCCATAGGTTGCTGATACGTTTACATATACCTGTATCATTCTTGGTACAGGTATTCACTCAACAAGGTAGGTAGGTATGTTTAATCAACAGTTATTCGACGCAGAATTAGAACGTCTGCGCCAGATGTTCCCAGAATGCTACATCGATGCATTTACGCCACAAGAATATAAGATTGCCGATAGGACTGTAACAGAAACAGATGCAAAGCAAATCGCCGAATACATTTACAATCACGCAAGTACTAGTCACATTTGGAAGATAATCTATGACGGCATCGCATACGCAAGGGGAGAGAAAGGCTTATACGATTGAAAGCAGTCGGTAGTTTCATATGCTTTATAGGATGGGCATCCATCGCACTAGGGCAGTTAGTTATAGGTATCACCATACTCGTTATAGGATTCACACTCATAAGGTTATCAACATGAGTACTAAAGAAGGAAAGATACTAGCAGGTAGACACGCCAGCCGTACTGGCGCAGGTAACCATACATCCATCACGCAGGTGCGTTGTGGGTCATACCGTAAGTTTCACCATACAAAGGAACAAGCAAGAGCAGAAGCTAGGGTATTGCAATACCAGATGATGCAAGAATGTAGGACTGGTAAAGTCCAGGTCTTAGCATCACGCTTTGTACGAAAGGTCAATCACCATTGGACGAAACGAGACATTATTGATTTCCTTAATGGCGAGTATGGATGGGCTATTCTTTACGAAGTATCGATAAAGAATGGAAAGGTGACAAGGTATGTAGATAAGGTTTACATACACTGGAAGGATGCCGAACTGACAGAGTTTTATACAGACCCGGTAAACGGTAGCCCATTAATAGTAGATGGGTTTGAGATTATTCAGAACGACCCATCCCTAACAGAACTGTGTAAACGTGCGCCATCACCACTGGCATTCAGAACAGCACTCCGTAAACTAGGCATCCTAAAGAAACCTTTGACAGCGAGCGTAGCAAATTACGCTTGGAAAGTAATGAACCTTGAAACCAGAAGCAGCACTACAGAAGCAAGTAATACAAATACTAACGACACTGGGCTACCGAGTATTTGAGACTGGCAAGACAAGGACAAAGGTTAGATGCACCAAATGCGGTACATCGTCATACGCTACAGGCTGGCAAGGTAATACACCTGGACTACCAGACTTATACATACACTCAAAGGCATCATGCTGGAAGAGTATGGCACTAGGCATAGAACTGAAGGCGGAGAAGGGAGTAGTCTCGCAGATTCAGAAGGAGATTGCATCAGCTGGTTACGTCACCATATGTAGAAGCATTACAGACGTTATCAAGACTGTGTACAAGGAAGAAATCAACAGAGAGAATTGGCTGGCTGTAGACCGAATCTACAGGCTGGCGGAGGCAAATGGATGGGACATTACAACAAGCCAGACATAGATATGTATTCTTATGTCATCGATATGAAAGCATCCGACAAACTCTACGCAAACGTAGAGACTATCGAAGGCGAATACACAATCAAGGAAGAAGAAGCAGGTGGGTGGAGGTATGCAATCGTTTACTCTAAACCTACTCTGATTGGAGAGACAGCATACTCTAACGAGATAACAGTAGGTGACCTTGTATCTATGTACAAGTTCGTAAACCTAAACGGCAGAAAGGTATCCCTTATGGGATGCAAAGACAAGCTTTGCGTATGCCCTACAGACGCACCAGATGGTCAAGTAACGCCCGATATGACAGGCTTTGTATATAGGCTCATACAGTTATCAGACAAAGGCTTAGGTAGCATTAATCAAATCATCGATGGGGAACGATGCCAGGTCGTATCAGAGAACGTCGAAGGCATTATGAAAATGGTCAAGGATATGACAGGTGACCCAGTAGATACGCTGATGACATTGAATCACTTCATAGAATACATACCGATTGCAAAGCTCTACAGACAGTGTAACTATCTCAAGTTCGTATCAGGAAAGGTAGTAGACCTTCAGGCAATCGATGCACTAGCACCAGAACCAGACGAAGAAGAGATACTCCTTAGTAAACTTGACAGTACAGCAAAGGATTGGTAGACTTCTACGTAAGGGAGAAACTTATGAAAACTTCAGAATCACTTATCAATATTGCACCTGACCTAGTCAAGGCTCAGGCTGGCATTAATGGCGTAGCCAAGGATGGTAACAATCCCATCTTTCGCAGCAAGTACATCACGCTTGACAGCATCTTACTGGCGGTACGTCCTGTGTTGTCACAGCACAATCTATTCCTGACGCAAGGTATCGTCAATGTGGCAAAGGATGATGCTGGCGTAGTCAATTCCGTAGAGGTGGAATCGAAACTGATTCACTCTAGTGGTGAATGGATTGCATCAAGTGTTGTTGTACCTGTAACGAATAACGTAGACCGAAACGGTAAGGCTATGGCAGTAGATGCACATAGAGTTGGGGGTAGTCTTACATACGGAAGGCGTTACTCGTTGTCTGCACTCCTATCTATCGGTGAAGATGATGATGACGGCAACACCGCTAGTGGATACCAGAATCAATCTCAGGCTCCACAACAACCTTTGCGCCAGCCACAGGCTCCACAACAGTCTAAGAAGTTCAGTGACGTAACAAAGGCTACGCCAGCACCTGAACCATCTGCACCAGCACCACTAGATAGATTCAACGCAGAAGTAGATAGATTGTGGGGCAAGGAAACCTCTAAGGCTGACAGGAAGAACGTACATAACGCTGTTGCAGCTGGTGGTGGAGAGGTTGCAATCACAAAGGATTCACTTACACACGTAGCAGATTGCCTGTCGGAGTGTAAGGACAAAGCAGAGGCAGATGCATTCATCACCGGATGTTTAGAAGCAAGCGAATAGAAAGGTAGGTAGGTATGGCTATTATTGAAATTGATGGTGACCTGTTTGATGATGAGACAGGCGAGTACGCTGGACCAACAGGCAGAGACTTGCCAGCAGTCCTAGAGACAGAGGAAGACCTCCTAAAGTATATGCGTATCCTTCTTGACTCTGAGACCAGGGCTATGGCTGAAGAAGCGAAGTACAAGACTCTGCTCAGTAACGTAGAGAAGATGGTCAAGCGTCACAAGTCCAAGGTCAAATATCTCAGGGATATGTACGAAGGTCAGGCAGCAAAGGTAGCAACAACACTCCTTCCAAGAGATAAGGATGGCAACCTCCGCACTAAGACATACCGTTGTCCATTCGGGACTATCGGTCAACGTACAACACAACCTAGCCTGAAGATTGTCTCGCAAGATGCTGCGATTGGATTTGCCAAGATGGAATGCCCACAAGCTATCAAGATACAGGAGTCTGTTCTTGTATCTATGGTTCCAGAGCATTTGAAGACGTTACTGTTATCTGACCCAGCAAATGCTGAGTCGTTTGGCTTTCAAGTGAATGAAGGTGGAGAGAGCGTCACCATCAAGACTATTACGGAGACCAAAGATGAAGCGAAGTGAACTTGAAGTTGTGCTTGAAGGGCTAGTTGCACTTAGGGCTAAGGCTCATTACCTACAAGTAAACGAAGAGTTGAAGTCCGGTCAGCCTCAGTTCCCTATTGCAGGTGTGCTTGAGAAGTTAGACCAGACAATCAACCTCCTTACAAAAGAGGTTTACGCAACGAAGGACAGGACTCCTAAGACGTTGGCTCAGAAGTTCAATATGTTTGTAGGTTTCAAACTATGAGTGAAGTGGTACATATCGGTAGTCTTACTGATTCTGTATCCATAAGTGAAACAGGGTTGGCTGTTGTCAAGGAGTTATCCTTTGACCAATGGTCATCCCTGATGGGTACTCTCAGTCGAATGGATACGGCGTTTCAATTTGCCATAGGGGATGCACTCCTCTATGGCGAAAGTCGTTATGGTGAACGATACTCACAAGCCTGTGATGTTACAGGACAGTCGTATCAATCACTTGCTAACTATGTATGGGTAAGCAAGTCTGTAACGAAGGACAGACGTGTACCAGGACTAAGTTGGACTCACCATAGAGTTGTAGCCAAACTTGACCCTGAAAAACAAACAGAGCTTCTTACAATAGCAAAGAAGAACGATTGGACTATCACTACGTTAATGGAAGAAGTACGGGGCGAACCTCTTCCTAAGAATACAGTTGAACCATTATTGATACCTGAAGGTATGTCAGTACGAGAAGCAAATGCTGTACTACATCAGGCATCTAACTGCACATCACTATGTGATGAATGCCCATTTAGAAAAGGTAGGTAGGTATGAGGTACTTGTCTGTATGCAGTGGTATTGAGGCTGCAACAGTAGCGTGGAAGGGACTAGGATGGGAGGCTGGTGGATTCTCTGAGATAGAGCGTTTCCCTAGCTCAGTATTGGCTCATCATTATCCTGACGTAAATAACTATGGGGATATGAATAAGTATAAGGAATGGGATATCGATGGAGATTCAGTTGACCTTCTCGTTGGAGGAACACCCTGTCAAGCATTCAGTGTTGCAGGACTCAGAAAAGGGCTTGAAGACCCAAGGGGAAACCTCTCCCTCACCTTCATTGCAATGGCTGAACACTTTAAACCCGAATGGGTTGTCTGGGAAAATGTCCCCGGTGTTCTGTCCAGCAACGGAGGACGGGACTTTGGTTCCTTCATCGGGGCGTTGGCAAGCATCGGGTATGGGTTCACTTGGAGATGTCTGGACGCTCAGTACTTCGGAGTACCACAAAGACGCAGAAGAATCTTCCTTGTCGCACATTCTTCAGGAGATTCAAGACGTGCAGCAGAAGTACTATTTGAGCCAGAGGGCTTGTCAGGGAATCATAAAAAGAGCCGAACGCAGGGGCAAGGAATTGCCGATGCATCTATCACAGGCACTGTATCTTCAAAGTGGGCTAAGGGAACAGGAGGACCCGCAGGAGACGAATGCTACAACTTAGTCAACACATCATACTTGTATGAGAATCACCCTAACGATTCAAGAGTAACAGGACCCGTTGACCCTAGCCCTACAGTAGCCGCGAGATGGGGTACAGGTGGAGGTAACACTCCACTTGTACAACACACATTCCGTAAGTCCCGCAGAGCGCAGAGCGCAGAAGACTATGAAACGTGGGTTCCTGATAATGTAACCAATACGCTCAATTGCTTTGATATTGGCGATATAAGGTCAGTTGATATCGTTACTGCGCCAATACCCATTCAGGACGTAAGACCGATAGATAAGGGTCAGAATGGCTTAGGAATAGGTAAAGAGGGTGACCCGTCCTACACGCTAGATAAGATGGCAACACAAGGCGTAGCACAAGCATTTAACCATCAATCAGGTGGTGATATGCGTGGCATAGAGTTGCGTGATTTACCACAACTGCAAGCGTGTCAACAGACATCTATTTTACACAAGATGGCGGTACGAAGGCTTACACCAACTGAATGCGAAAGACTTCAGGGATTTCCTGATGGGTATACAGACATACGACCTAACGGTAAAGATACACCTGATGGACCACGCTACAAAGCCTTGGGCAACAGTATGGCTGTCCCCTGTATGCGCTGGCTAGGCAAACGAATACAAGGTGTATCCAATCGGATGTGATATAGTCCTATTCCCAAGGAGGTAGTTATGATTTCAATATTCAACGGGAGGCTCCGCAATTTGCAGGAGTCTCATTCCACTTCATTTATACAAATAGAACACCGGATACTCAAGCATATGAAGCACTTCACTTCAGCTGAATGGATGGTGTTTTGTGCTATATCTCTACACGCTGACGCTAACGGTGTGTGCTTCCCATCAATCCCTAGATTAGTTGAAACTACAGGGCTGTCAGCCCCTACAGTTCGCAATGCGCTATCTGGTTTAGAGTCTAAGGTCATTGATGGCTACAAGGTCATGCAGCGTACTGCTAGGTTCTCTGACAAGCGACAGACAAGCAACGAATACGTCATATTCCCAGGTTCACCATCAGTTGAGGGGGAAAGAAATTTACAGGGGGAGGGTCAAGTTTTTTATAGGGGGGAGGGTAAAGAAATTTGTACCCCTATTAACAAGAACCAATTAGAACAAGAATCAATTAACAATATTCCCTCTGTTCCAGAGGTTGTTGTACCAAAGGTAGCAACAAAGAAACGCTCAAAGGTTTCCCTTCCAAAGGATGATGACCCAGCACGTGAACTTTACATCGCATTCAGGCAGTGGAGATACCCTGACCAGGACGCAACAGACTTCAATGTCACCGAATGGAAGTCCGTTTACTTCATTCTCTACCAGATGGTCAACAAGTCTGTATCACCTGAAACCCTAGTCAACGCTTGTAAGAACCTCACCCTGAAGTGGGGCAACGTACAGATGGTATCCATCAACTCTTTATGGAAACACTGGTCAACTGCAACACAGCTCTCAGCACCAATAGGAACACCTATCGCAAAGGCAACAACGAAAGACCACGCAACCTCAGCTATAGATGTAATGAAGTTTGTTAGAGAGATGTCTTGACAGTACGGTGTATTATGGTAAAGTACTTGGCATAGGAGGTAGGTATGGCAGACGTTACTATGAACGAGCAGTTTGACTGGGCATTCCCTAAGGAGTGGATGACAGAGTTAGACCTTGAGGATGATGAGTCCAATACGACAGTTACGTACGAAGTAGTTGAGACTACAAAGGTTCTTGAAATAACAGCATTACTCTATGCTGGTGGGAGTATCCCACAAGAGTTACTTACTCCACGAAACTATTGGGCTACAGCGTTAAAGAACGCTATGCAATCTGAAGAAGGCGAGACGCTCACTCTAGAGGAAACCCTTGACGGAGTGAAATACTGGGTTGAGGAAGAGTTGAATGCAACGATGCAATCGTATGCACAAACGAAGTTAGAAGGTTATCTAGACGGTTCGGAATGGGAGAATTACTATGACTGATAAGGCGTTCGGTACAGTTGCTGGCATCCTTAGTGCTATGCCAGCCCAACAGCGATGGGATGATGGCGTAGCGGTAGGTTATGCAATCGCTCTCAAGGACGTAGATGATAAGACTGCTATTGACGTAGTCATCGAGATGCTCAAGACTGAGGACTTCCGCCCTAGTCCAGCAGCCATCCTTCGTAAGGTGCGTGGTATTCGTTGTGGTGAAACATCCGTTATTCAGATGTTCAATCGTATCTGCCGGTTCCTTTCAGATGTCCATCCAAAGATGCGTGAATCACGTGAGGTGGAATGGCTTACAGATGGTGACCTACACCCCTTTGATGTCGTAGCAGTCAAGTACATAGGGGGATGGCAGTCAGCAGGGAAGATGGATAGAGATAAGCTCATCTCAGCCCTGCGTGACTGGACGAAGGATGCTAACGATACGGTTCAGAACCTTGTGCAGATTGATGCCAAGACTCAAGTAAAGGCGATTACGGAATGACAGAATTAGAGAAACGTGTATCTGACCTATCTGCAAACAAGAAGGATGGATACTACCCATTCGACGCTATGGTGGAGATGTCCCTTCTGGGGACTATCCTCCTTGGCGGTAAGAAGGTAATGGATGACGTAGAGCATATCGTCAATGAGCAGATGTTCTATCGCCCTGGCAACCAAGCAATCTTCTCGGCTATGAAACGAGTGGTATCTCAGACACAAGGCAGTTGCGATATCGTCCTCCTGAATGATGACCTAACTAACCATAACCAGATAGACCTGATTGGCGGGTTGGCATATCTACTTCAGTTAGGCGATATCGAGTTCACTACATCCAACGCTGTAACCTACGCCAATAAGGTCAAGCGATACCACGAGCTTAGGAATATCGTAGTCAACTCTGAATACGCTATGTTGCGAGCGCAGCAAGGTGAGGTTGACCCTGAAGTAATCACCTTGGACTTTGCCAAAGGTACTGAGATAAACAGTTCTACAAACGTAGTATCGAGCGCAGGTGATGTACTACGGGAAAGCATCTCAGGCATCCTTAATGGTCGCAAGAAGGGCATACCTACAGGCTTCTCTGATATTGACAAGGTCATCAACGGATTCAAGGAAGGTGAACTAATCATCCTTGGCGGTAGACCATCTATGGGTAAGTCATCCCTTGGACTTCAGTATGCTATCAACGCATCAAGATACTGTAAGACGAATGGTGGCGGTGCGCTCTACATCAGTATCGAGATGTCGCAGGATATGATTAGCCAGAGGCTACTTCAGATAATCGGAAACGTAGACGGGCAATCAATATCCAACAGTTACTTCTCTAAGTCTGAGCGTGACGCTATGGAGGCTACACAACGTGAGGTGGACTCATTACCCCTTTACTTCTCTACTGACACTCCTGTGACCATTCAGAGCATCAGGGCTAAGGCTCGTGATATGCAGCGCAAGGGAGCATTATCCATCCTAGTGGTTGACTACCTCCAGATGCTTGATACAGGCAAGGAAACGCAAGGTAGGACACGTGATATCGGCGTACTGAGCAGAGGCTTGAAGTCTATAGCCAAAGAGTTCAATATCCCTGTCATAGCTCTATCATCTCTGTCACGTGCAAGTGAACAGCGGAATGACAAGCGACCAATCATGTCAGACTTACGAGAGTCTGGGGATATTGAATCTGATGCAGACGTGGTACAATTTCTGTACAGACCGGACTATTATTCGGAAGATAGAAGCAGTTGGGACGATAACCTCCCGTCAGAGACTGAGGTTATTACTGCGAAGAACCGTAACGGTTCAATAGGGGTTTCAAGGGTAGAGTTCCACAAGACAATCGCAAGATTCCAGGACATACCAGAGGGGAGTTTGTAATGGAAAGTATTGAAGACCGCCGAGGATTAAAGAGCGTTAGCAATTGGCAACGTCAGGCTATCAAGGCGGCGTGTAGCACCAAGAATCGTACAGAGGCAGCAGAGTTGCTAGGTATCAAGAAGCGTACCTTTGATGACCTGCTTTACCGGGCGTACATCGTCCTTGATTGTCGCAATCTCAAAGGCGCAGCCGCTAAGTTAGGAATACCAATCACCAAATGATAGAAGTACTTGTGACCATAATCTGCATCGTCGTTGCATCCATAACCTGCTACTATTTGGGTTTAGGATACTTGATAGACAAGCATACTAGGAGTTAGGAATGATAGGCGTAAAACATATCAGTCAATTATCTGCATCTGGGAATGTGAAACCAGTTCCCTTTAAGAGAGTGAAACTTATCGACCAGATACCAGATGACGTTCAGTTGCGTATCTGGAATATGTATAAGGGTGGCGTAAGCCGAAGAGACATCAGTCTCATATTGGTTGATGAGGGAGTGCCGTCACCTAAGATGACTCTTCCTTGGGGCATCAACGCAATCAACAAAGTAATCGAGAAGTATGAGGTAGTGGTAGATGAAGACTCTGTGCCAAGCACTTGATGATGTTCGTAAGGGTAGCCGTATCAGACGTATAGGAGCCAGGTGGTTCATTCAGATGGTAGATAAACGACTGATAACTTACAGGCTAGATGGGGCTAACAATAGAGTCTTTGATGGGATAACAAACCTATCATCAGCAGATATATTGTCGAACGATTGGGAGGTAGTGGAATGACAGGGTCAGAAGCAATACAAGCATTACGTGATGGCAAGAGAGTACGCCGTACTACGTGGGATGAACACGAAGCATTAGCTTATACTCCATCAGAACTGTTCAAGTATCCAGCTGAGATAAGCCCAACGTATGCATACACAATCAAGCGTTGGAAACATATGAATGACCCACGTGACTTAGACCGACTGTTCATTGATACGTTTACTGACTTCCTTATGGATGACTGGGAGGTAGTGGAATGACATTCGGTGGAGTACTAAAGCATCTACAAGCAGGTAGACCTATCTATCGTAAGGCGTGGGGCAAAACAAGAGCCTTGTACCACGATGCAAGTATCAAGCAGTTCATAGACCACGACTTCAATATCGGTATGGATATATGTGATAAGTATCCAAGCGTAACACTAAATGACCTAGTAGCAAGTGACTGGGATTATGGCAAGTGGTCTGATGACCATAGTCGTGACACCACGAAAAAGGTAACAAGATGACAGATATTGATGACCTTACAACACTTGACGAACTTCTTGTTGACTTTGCAGCAGGGAAACCTATTAGGCGTAAGTCGTGGAAATCAACCGTATATGTGTTCTATGACTATAGAACCAAGGAGTTCGGTCGTATTGATGATGAGTTGAGTGAAGAGGTTTTAACTGAACACGCTCCATTCACTATGAATGACTTGATTGCAGATGATTGGGAGATAATCTAATGACAATAGGTGAGGTTATTGTTTCACGCCGTAAAGAGTTAGGTATGTCACAACGAGAGCTTGCCCGTAAGGTATTCAATACTGATGGCTCTCACATATCACCTCAGATAATGAACTGTATTGAGAAGGGTAGACGAGATGGCTCTCAATATATAAACCAGATTGCAAGCGTGTTGCAGATAGAGATTGGCGAGGTGAGAAGTGAAGATTGAGTTACAAGCAATAAGACCTACTGAAGACGAGAGTCTTATCATCGAACTTGCAAAGACTGCATACAAGTTTTTTGAGAAGCACCCAAATGAATATGCTGCTGATGTCTACGTGAAAAATGATGAGGGAATCGTTGGACACGCAGGGAAGATAGTGAATCCCAAATACCTAACAATAGTAGACAGCGCAGCATCTATCCTGTCTACTTACAGCAACAGAACATTAATACGTACCGTCATGCTGAAAGATAAATAGGGCATATGCAATACCTAATCGGAGTAGTCATAGGAATAGCAATCTGCTATGGGTTCACACTCCTATACGATTACATAGAATACATACGTATGGGAATATGGCTGGAAGAGAAAGGTATTGATATTGAGGACGAGTCTAGCCAACGGCGAATGGAACAGTTTATGGTGATGTATAAATTATCTAAGATGCCATCCGTTGAAATAGAACTAGTACAGCACAAGTCAGAAGAAAGTAAAGATGGAGAGTAGGGGAAACCTACTCTCTTTTGTTATCTCTTCAGCACGATAGAGTTATCGTCAATTACGATATTCAATCCCTGCCAGTTAGCGAAGTCTCTTACTGACACCATAGACTTACCATCCATAATGATAGGTGAACAAGGGATTGTCCCACCATCCCACAATGGGACTAGGTCAAACGTTAAACGAGTCTTTACTTCTTCACCATACAAAGCTTCAAGCATAGGGCGAAGTGGAGAGTACGTCTTACCGTTAGCATTCACAGCCTTGATGGTGTCAGAACCAATCACAATATTCCATCCATCAGCAACTTCATTAATCAGGTCAGCCCATCTAGCAAACACTATCCTGCTGGGGTTACGGAACTTATAAAGGTCAGGACGTTCAACAACCTCCGTACCATTACGGCTACCATCTAGGTTACTATTGCCCTCTATGGACGTAAACTTACCGTCCTTGAAGCCTGATACCAAGAATACATGAACAGCGTCTGTATCGTCATTAGGTGAAAGCACAAAGCCTATATCGCCAACGTAGGGAGTCTTATGAAGGATGCCTAGACGCTTTGCCCTTGCAAGTAATACATCACAGCTTGCAGATGTGCCTAGTTGCCAGTCAAGTCCTGTAAGAAACTTCCATCGATTGTGTACAGCAGAGCAAATGAATGATGCACACCAGAAGGAACCTAGAGGGACACCGCATGACTTATTCCATACATCAATATGGAATGAACGGTTACTTCCTACTGGCTCCTCCTTTGTGCCAACCCATCCTCTGGCGATATTAATGAACTGCTGTACTGGTGTCATTTCAGTAACTCCTGCTCCATAGCCTCAATCTGCTCTGGTGTTGTTCTAGCACCAGGACTTGCCAACCATTCTTCTCTGTTAGCACCAAGGATGTAGTACTGCATTCCCGGTGGGTTACCGTATGTATCGTAATCGTACTCACCCTTACCAGCAGGTGGGTTGTATCTAATACGACCACCTAGTGCAGATACAGCACCTATGAACCCAGCCTCAAAGAACTTATCGTCCTCTAGTCTGTCTTCAGCCATCTTATATGTTTCAAGATAAGACTGCATCCACAAGAACATAAGGTTCTTTGTTACGAACTTACTGAGTTTCATGTCTGGTAGAGGAAGACCTATCTCAGACATCGTAGGACGGGCTACACCTTCCCACCACGATTGCAAGTCTGTATCAATGTAACCTACAGGCTTACCCATAAAGTCACGACCAGTAAATGCCTCCGTCATAATGCCGATTGCAGGTGAGTTGACGATACGACCAAGTGCAAAGGATGACATCATCTCTGTCATCTTCTTTACACCTTCCTTTGGTGAATCCTTAGCGGAAACCTTTAATGCCTTGAAGACGGAGTCAGTAAACTCAAGTGCCATCATGCTTCCGCCCGGAGCCTTGAACACATAGTTGCCAACCTGAATCTTCGTAGCCATATTGCCAACAGACGTTTGAACCTTAAACTGGTCAAATGGTCGCATATAACCAAAGAATGCCAACAGTGCATACCAGAAGGCTTGAGCCTTAGTTGCCATCCTAATGTTAGCCCTCATCACATAAGGGTTCAAAGAGCGGTCAGTAGGAATGCCGTTCGCCTTCAACCACTTCTTACCAGGTTCAAACATAGCAACAGCCTGACGAAGGATTGGGTCAGCAATAACACGACTGGTAAGCCAACGTGGTGCAAACATTACACGCCGCATTAATCGACCAATAGCCTTGTCATATTCATTAGCAGTGAACTTGACATCACCATTCATAACATTTAAGATGGCAGCCATATCACTAGCCATTTCCTTGAATCCTTCAGAGGATGGGTCGTATCCAAGTTCAACGTAATGCTCACACGCCTGATAGAACTTATTGAACTTAACGAAGTCCTTCATCATCGTCATAGCACGTTCAGATGCAGCCTTTAGAGGGACGTGACGCTCACCAGTCAACAGACCTTGGATATCAGGGTCTACATCAAGTTCATCAATATCCATCAAGTCAATCTCAGGAAGAGTTGCGTTCGGGTCACGTTGCCTTAGTTGCGCAAGTTTCTCTTCTCGTTCCTTGCGCTTCTGCTCAAGAATACGGTCGTATTCCATAGTAGCTAGGTTGAGATTAGCCTCCTTAGCCAATTCATAGAATCGGTTGGAACGAATAACATCACCCATATCGTGAACTTGCTTACGTCCATAGAACATACGGCGGTTCACAATATTGGTTCCGTTATCAAAACCTATGTTAGGTGCAAGCGACTTTGGACCAAACATAAGTGACTTGAAGAACAAGTCAGGTGATTCAATCGGGTTAGCAAGCATCCAGTTCTGAACCAGTGGAGCTGACCAGTCACCTGCCATTGGGAACCGACCTAGTGCATTGATAACATCAAGAGTCTTAGTAACAGGGTTCTTATCAAGGAAGTTCAAGATACGACTAACCGCTGACTCACTTGTAGCAATCGTCTCAGTTCCGTCTTCAGCGACTACAGTTACTGGGTTATCCGCACTAGCCTCATCAGGCTCACCAGTATCGCTAATAACAGCATCACTGATAGGACGCAGACTGTAAATAGGAGTGCCGCTACCAGCCGCATACTGAACCCGACCCATAGCATTGTTGACTTCATTCTTCTTTAGGTCACCATAAGGAGCAGTGCTATCCTTGTACAAAGATTGCACACGCTTATCAAGTGCAACAATACCCGTCTTTGAATCTTCAATAGGTGCAAGTGATGCCTTGTGTACATCTGTCCCTGTAAGTGTTTCATACGAAGAACGACCAAGCGTTTCTATATACAAAGCACGTAGAGCCTTAGCATCCTTAGTAATTGCAGAATGGGCAGCATACGCCATCAAGTCAGAATGCTCGCCAGCACTTACCATCTTTACAGCCTCTGAAAGGCTATTGTGAACAGCATCAAGGATGTCGATGTAACGGAGTGGCTTACCATCAACGTCTTTATGCTTGCTGTTAGCCATCAAAGGATGACCCTTAGTAATAGGCTGAGGTGTCAGCAAGAACTTGCTAGGTGTATCAGAACCAGTAGTACTTACACTCAGTCCTAGATAGGTAAACTGCCGGTCTAGTTCAGACATTAGCGAATCATAAGATGCCTTTGTCTCTGGATTGGTACTGTATGTGTTATCTGGCAGACGGTTATAGTTGTCAACCATAGCAATCCTACGCTCAGGATTGTCAGGTACAGATGCAAAGTCTATGTTCGGCAGACTGATTGAACGACCAGATACAGAAGATATAGCGTCTTCAAGTACTGACTTTACTCTTTTGTCTGCAATAGGCTCACGTCCGGTTTCATAGATTTCCGGCTTGAGGAGGTGAAGTACATTTCTCGCTTCGTAGTAAGGAATGGCGTAGCCTTCCGCCGATTGGTTTCCGAAATGCCAGATTCTTTCAGCACCTTGGATAGCCTGAACCGGAATACGTCTTTTAGAGATTTCTCTGGCAATCTTGTCAACGGCTTGCTCGAAGGTATTGAGGGACTCTTCATATGGTTTTCCTACTTCTTCTACGTTATGTAACGTAACTGAACGGCTATCCAATCCCTTACGGATATACGGATAGATACGCTTCATCACCGCATACATATTGTCAGTGACTGGATTCTCAAACTCAAAAGTAACAGATGGGTTTACTGTATAACCACCCCTGTCGTTGTAACCAAGGTCTTCAGATGGCGTAGCAGGTGACACCAAGATAGCGTTCTGGATATTGTTACGAGCAGCAAAGTCAATAGCCTTACCAATCGTATCAATACCTACAGGTGACAATCCTACAGTTCCATCTATGACGAGAACGTCATTAAGTTCCATCACCCGGATGTTACTGTTTCCTAGACCAGAACGGTCAGCATCAGCAATAACTCGTCGCTCAACAATAGGTGTGACTGACTCACGTGGCATACCACTACGGGTAGCAGACTCAGCGTAATCACCAGGAGTCTGTGAATCAGGGTTAGTGTTAGAGGACTGGCCGTTTGCTAACGCTCTGTTGATTCTCGGCGTATCACCAACTTGCCGACTGGAGTACAGGACATTACCGCCGGTGTTGTCTGCGTCCACGTTGTAATTGAGCCGTTGATAATCGCCTTGAATTTCCAGTTGACTTGAATATGGTTCTGCGTCTTTGATTGCTTTTTGCAGGTCGTTGATTGAACTACGGTACCAATCGTATGCGGACATTTTGGTTGACTTACCCTTGGCAAAGGTATCACTTGTCGTTCCGTTTCCACTTCGCATTACTCCCACTACGTTCAACCAGTTTTGCAAACTCAGGGAATCAGACGGGTTGTCAGAGACATCAGACAATAGCCCGTACTTGTAAGCCTGATTGACTATTCCAAGCAATCTATTAGGCATCTCTGCCTTGAGGATTGTCTCTGCGTTTGCTTTTTGCGTAGCATCTCCAGCTGCATCTAGTCGATACTTGAAATCTGTATCGTCAATAAATTCATCAACCTTACCTTGAAGTCCTTCATAGGTTGAGTCACTAAGTGCCTTAGTAACTTTGCTATAAGAATCAATAAGACCGACTACAGATACGCCTCTTTGACCAGACGAGCCAGACATAAACGTCAGCATCATCTTGCCAAACTCAGGAGTCTCACTAATAAAGTCAGACAAGGCAACAACACTCTTAGGTGCTATATCTACAGTCTTCCCGTCAGCGGTCTTGACTGTTACGATAGGCTTCTCAAGCATCGTATCCCTGACAAGTCCTGGACCACCCGGATACTTCTTAGTAGGCTGGATAACACCACGAGAAAGTGTCCCGTCATTATTACGGAACAGGATTGGTGCTTTATCCCATAGAGATACAGTCTGGTTGTTATATGGGACTACCCATTCAACCTTAGGCTTGTCATCTGCTGGGATAGCAGTGCCATCAACCATACGACCGTAAGCCTTACGCATAAAGCCCTGTATGGTGTCCCACACTTCGCCTAGACGCTTCTTAGTAGCCTTACTGCCTTGTACTCCAGTGAATGCCTCTTTCTCGCCTGTAAGGAAAGATAGTTTCATCCTAGCTGCAAACATCTCTTGCAGTTCGTATGAAGTTACATTTGTGTTGGTTGACGTTGGCTCACGAAGCGTCTTACCTAGTTTGGTAGCAACTTCTCTTGCCATATCAATAGGCATATTCTCAAGTAGTGCATGAGATAGTTCTTCAACAATAGTAGATGGGTCACTATTGTTCTTAGTCAAGAAGACTACCTGTTGACCAATATTGGTGTCATTACCTCTGATATTGACGTATGCACCTTCACCAACAAACAAGTCATTAAAGTCCTTGTTGATATCTGGAGCCTTAGACAAGACTGCGAATACAGGCATATTGGTTCGATATCGTTCACGCACCAACTTAGCCTGAACCTTAGCAACTACATCCGCCTTTTGCGATGGAGTCAGTGCTGTCCCTTCACCTGCCTTAGTGAAGAAGTTGATAGGAAGGTACTGGTATTTTCCTTCTTCATTTAAAGCAACAACCTTACGACCAGCCTCATCATTCAACATATCAATGATGTTATTTAGGCGTGGCATATCTACAGACTGATAAAGCCTTGCAACCCTATTCTGACGTTCTACTGACTTACGTTTTGCGTAAGGCATATCCTCTTCAATAGGTTGCTCAAAGATAGAGTATTCAGCTGCATCACCACTAGGAGCTGCACTCTTGAATGCAGTAACACCTTGAGCCAACTGTTGTGCCAGTAGCAAATCTCTGTTTACGAATGCGTGAATCCACTCATCGTAATACTGAGATATAGCCGTAGCGTACTTCTGAGCCTCAGCAGGATTAATACCTTGATTAGCATCAGTAATGACGTTGACTAGCGTTTGTTGTAGCTCCCCAACATTACGTGCCTTACGGAACACATCATTAATGTTTCCAAGCCCTTCGATAGATGCTTGGATACGAACGAGTGATGGGTCATCAAGGATTTCCACATCTCCCGGTAATGTTGTATTGAGTTCACTTCCTTCTTCCTCAGGCGTAAAGATTGGCTCACTAATAAGGTCAGCAGTTTCAATAGCAGTTTCTTTTACTACTGGGTTAACCTTTGGTGCTTCAACTTCAGGTGTAGCACCTTCCCTCTTTATGCGAGCCTTAGCCGCAGTGACTACTCCAGGGAACTGACGGATAGGTAGACCATTAATGTCCTTGAAAGCATATGTTCGTGCTAACTTACCTTCAGCAAAATTAGCAAGCATCTTAGCATCTAAGAACTCAGGTATTCCATCCTTAGCGTTATCACGAATAGCCTTCTCAAGAACATCTACTTCTTCGTTAGGCTCATTGATGCGCTCTGCCTTACGAATGATGTCTTCAATAGTCTTTGTTCGGTTAGGCTTTGCCTTATCCTCTACATACGATGGCAGTATATTGATAGCGGTACGGCTTTCATCTTCCGTAATAAAGCCATTAGATTCAGCCTCAGCGATAAGTTCACGCAACTCTTTTGACTTAGTCATACGTGCCATATCAACTGCCTTGGAGGTAGTGATATCAGGGAATAACTCACTAGGGTGAGCGTAGATGTCACGCTTTACACCAGTTAATTCCTGCGCTATGTCAGAAGGTATTACAACGTAGTAGCGAATGAACTTTCCTGTGATGTTAGATACGTACATATGCTCAGTTGAATATGGATATCGGTACGTCTCTTCACCACGACTGTCAAGCCCAGCAAATTCCTTCTGATGTCTTTGGTCTTTGTATGAATCGCCAACTCGTTTCAGAATAGAGTCACGTTGCTCTTTGTTTAACTTCTTTCCTAACTCAAACCGCTTCTCACCAGTGAGTTGCGCTACATCCTTAGGATTCTCTACGCCAAATCCTGTAACGGGACCTTCAATAACCTTGTCTTCAACTATTGGAGTAACTTCAGATTCTGGAGCCTTTACCTTTGGTTCAGGCATAGTAAGCGATTTAATAGAATCAAAAGCCTTACCAACAGATTCAAAACGTGGTGCGACTTCTGGATACTTTGACCAGATGACAGGTTTATTCCTGTCAAGATAATCTGATTCAAGAGACGCAACAGCATCGTCAACAGCTTTAATTATTGCCCGACTCTCTGCTATAGAAACATCATCTGAATTAGATATTCCATCAGATAATGACTGAAGGGCATTAGTCTTTACTCCACTGAGTAAGTCTAGTACTTTATTGACTTCATAAAGATATTGCTTTGCGGTTGTATTAAAGGACGCTATAGAACGGTCACGTGTAGCAATATTCTCTGGCGTAGGATTACGTTCTGCATATACAGATGGAAGCCTTGTACTGTACTGTGCATTAACAGCTGCTTCAAGGCTAATTTTTATTTTACGTAAACGTGACGTAATAGCAGTTGGAAGTTCAAACGCTGTAAGCGTTACATCTCGGACTGGTTCTACAACAGGAGGCGCAACAACTTCTGTTAGCTTTACTGATTCTTCAGCCTTAGGCTCAACCTTTGATGGTTCTACCTTAGGGGCTTCAGGCTTAACTTCCAGCTTAGATTTACCACCAAGTATGGACTCCATCTCATCCCTAGATACGATAGTTTCATATCGAGTTGGACCATATCCAACAGGAGTAATGATTTTTATAACGCCAGCGTCTGCAAGCCTATCTAGTAACCTTGATGCCTTTGTAAAACCTATCTTCATCTGATTTTGAATATTAGATATTTTAAAATCTTTTGAATCAAAAAGAATACGAGCGGCAGTAAGAACATCCGCATCTGTATCAACAGGTTTTACTGTAGGCTCTACCTTTACTTCTGGTTTTGCTTCGACTACTGGTTTAGGTTTTTCTTCAGCCTTAACCTCAGGCTTAACTTCTGGTTTAGGTTCAGCCTTTACTTCTGATTTGACTTCTGGCTTAGGAGCAACTTCCTTAGGTGCCTCAGGTTTAACTTCAGTTTTAGCCTCAACCTTTGATGGTTCAGGTTTGACTTCCGGTGTTACTACTGGTTCAACCTTAGACGCAACTGACTTCTTCTTTGATGTCTTTTTATCTTCAGCAGCTTTAGGCTCTGCCTTCTTAGATTCAGGCTTAACCTTCTCTGTAGGAGCCACTTCGCTGTAAACGCCGGTTATAGCAGATTCTTGAACAGTATAAGCAGGGGCAGATGGATTAGTAGTACTTACTACTGTAGGTCCAAACTTTGTGTTAGCAACAACGACTGCCGTTTCAATTTCACCTGATGGTGCTACGTGGTCAATTAACGTGCCAACTTCATAATCGTTGACAGCTGCCTTGATAGTCTTGTCAAACTCTTTGTTATTTAACCTTCGGGCTTCACGCAACCTGTCATTTATCGTTCCATCTGGAAGACCCTCAGAACGCAACTGATTACGATAGTTACGAATATTAGTCTTACGTGTACCTACATCAGACATCTGGTCTGGCGTAAGAAGAATAGGGCTAACTTCATCTCTTACGGTAGTTCTATCTGTATCTTTGAATAATGGGTCATGCTTGGTTCTGTCAACCCTATAAGCTGACATATCAATATTCATAGCAGTAGTATCAAGAACTTCTCTTGCTACCTTATCTGACTTCTCGCCACGTTTAAGTCCCTCAACTGTATCGTTAGGCACAACAAGCATATCGAAGCCACTTACAGGAGATGGGACTTGAACTACCGAATAGTTGGCATCAATAGCCTTAACTACTCTCCCATAGAATGGAGTACCTGAAACTTTAATCTCTCTATCAAAGTCATCAAATGATGGACCATCACCTTCAGATGTAGGAATATAACTAGATGCCTTATTTAGTTCAGCGTCATACCCTTTACGTTGATACCCAGTCTTATCGCTTGGCAAAAGATTGCCAGACTTAAATGCTTTATTGGCAATACGCTTATTGTCACCAATCAGTAAGTCTGGGCTAATAAGGTCAACACTAGATTCACCAGTCTTCTTATCTGTAGCCTTAACGATTGCAAGCCCATCATGTGTAAGACCAAGGAACAGTTGGCTTTCACCACCCTTTGATTGAACTCTGCCAAAGGTAGTGCCAACTCGACCATAGGTTCCAGTAACTATGTCACCAAACTTAGGCGATACACCAGTAAGCGCATTAAGAACATTAGTGCCAATAGACGGGCTAACAGCAGTTGACCTATCGATATCTACTGGTGGTGCTGGTTCAATAAATGACGTACGTGTATCAACATCAAATCTAGCAACACGTCCACCGCCAATAGGTATAGCATCAGTAGGTAAAGTTGGAAGTGGAGTAGACGTACCTGATACACGCCCCCTTGGTGTAGGCGCAGTTATAGGTGCAGTCGAAATGCCACCAGCACCAACTTCAGTGGTAGTAGGTGTCAATCCTTCATAAGCAAATGGAGTAACAGTACCTAATCTGGCATCCATACCACGAACGATTGACTTACCAATCTTTTGACCAGGTGCATTAAGTATATTGCCAAGCCTATGCTGACCTTCAAACATAGAGCCTAGTGCAGTTACACCCAGAATCTTCCATAGTGGGTCACGCTCTGATTCAGGCTTTTCAGAATTACCCTTTAGTGCTAAGTAAAGGTCTGCAGCACCTTCAGTACCACGTTCAGCAATATCGGAAAGAAACTCTTGCCCCGCAGGTGATGCAGAGAATCCACGTCCAAACGTAGCAGCCGCACCTACTCCTGGAATCCTCTCTAACTTCTGCCCTACAGAACGACCAACCTGTGCCAGAGGTGTAGCAGCAAGCCTTCCTGCAATACCTTCAGTAGGTACAGATGCAGCAGCAAGTGCCTGTCTTCCAGCAGTGCCTAGTCTAGTAGCCTGATAACCAGACTTTAATCCACCTACAAATCCCTTAGGAAGAGTAGGAGTACCCATCAAAAGGTTAGGTGCAAACTCACCAGCAAATGCAGCACTAGGAGCAAGCTCAGTACGCTCACTCATAAACTCAGCCCTAGCCTGACTTAGCGGGCTACGCTGAATATCAAATCCAAAACCCTTTTCGGATGGCTTATAAGAGGAACCTAATGCAAACTCAGTAAGGAAGTTCTGCGCCTGACCTGTAGCAGCAGCAGCCCCTAAACCAACAGCAGTACCAGCAATAGCACCACCAATAGGCGTGGTCGCAATAGAAGCAGGGATAGCAGCAGCACTACCAGCAGTAAGTGCAGCAAGAGATGCAGGGATAGCCTCTGCAAACTTAGTGCCAGCAATCTCTCCTACATCTAGTCCAGTCCTAAATGGTTGAGACACATCAACTGTAGCCTTAGGGTAATACGCTTCAGCAAGAGCCGTATCCATAGCCCTTGATGCTTCTGGATTGAATAACCCAACACCCCTTGAAACAGCAGACGCAAGAGGTGCAGTAACGGCTTTAAATGCGCCTACTGGAACAGACGCAACAGCACCAGCAGTAAGACCTGCTAGAGTGCCTGGCTGGAAAAACTTCGTCTCGCCCTTGGTGCGTTCAAGTTCAGCAGCTGCTTTCTGTGCCGTAGGGATAACCTCTTCTTGAAACTTCTTACGTGCTGTTCCTAGAGGTGCTTGTGTATCTAATGTATAGCCAGTAAATAGTGGACCATCTGCGGGACCACCTTCCATCTGACCACCAGTCTTACGCAGTAAGTCAAATGGAGTAACGGGTGTAACCCTTTTCTCTTGAACAATCTGACCGTTACGCATAACTGGAACGGTAGTCTCTTTAGAGATAGGTTGCCCTTGAGGGTCAAGGACGTTTACCTTACGAAGTGCAGCATCCCGCTGTTGCCCAAGGTTTTGGTATTTGACTACCTCATCTTTAGTGAGGAAGTTATTCTTCAACCCATAAGACAGAGACTCGCTATATATGCGACGAAGTGAACTATCAATAAATGTTCTGTCATCTTGTGACAGGTCATTAAGAACTCGACGAAATCTCTGCTTTGGGTTTTCAGCCATTACTTTTTGCCACCTGACATCATCTTTACGAGTGCGTTAGCTTTATTTGAAACTTGACCCGGTTGTGGACCTACACGAAAACCATCTGGTCCAATCGGAATAGCACTACCATCACTCAATCTAAATACGGCACTTCCTGCTGTTGTGCCACCTCCCGGTGCAGGTGCTGGACCCGGTGCTGGATAAGGAGACGGCGGATATGGATATGGATAAGGTGCTGATGCGCCACCACCCGGCATAACTATAACAGGGGCTTGTTGCTGTTGTGGGTAACCTTGGTATCCATAACTTTGCATCGGAGATGTGCTGCCAAACATCGACATATCGATATCAACGTCACCTAACCCAATACTGTCCATAGATTGTCTGAAACCACTATAGTCAATACCACCAGAAGCAGCCCTACGCAAAGTCGCAACCTCACCTTCAAGAAAATTAATAGCCTCTTGAGCGGCTTGTCGTTCGTTAGGTTTACCTTCGGTTGTAGCCTGTGCAAGTGTCTTCTTAGCATTAAGTAATGATGCCTCAGCACGTCCAACATTAGCTGCTGCCGTAGCCTGAATCTTACGATTGAAGTCAGCCATCCTAAATGATGTATTGATACCTAACTTACGCTTTGCGTCTTCTCTTGCTAACTCAGCCAAATCTTTGCGAAGAGCAAGACCAGCGTAACGTACGTTGACGCTTTCTTGTGCAATCTTAGCCCTTAGTTTGTCGTTGCTAATCTTAGAGAAGACTTGTTGCATCTTCAGCTTCATCTCTTCAGGACGAATCTTTATCTTGGAATCAATGTCCTTTATAGCAGCCTCAGTACGGTCAATATCAGCGTATATCTTCTTGACTTTAGCACCCTCAATACCTGAAGGCATATATTCAGCAGTAATGTCTTTTGCAGGTGTAACGTAAGACTTCATCAACTTACCGTCTTGCTCAATAAGTCGTACAGTCTGACCAGTCTGTGGGTCTACAAACGTACTACCTGCACCAAGACCCTTAGCACGTAATGCTTCAGGTTCCATAACAGCAGTAAGTGGAGACGCTGTTTCAGCACCCTTGCCTACAACGGACTTATATCCAGGGAGGAACTTGTCAATAATCTGTTGCGAAGCACCGATTGCAGATAGTGCATCACGTCCACGTTGCACCAAGAATCCTTTAGACTCAGCATCAGGGGTAAGTTCAGCCTCTTTACGATATCCCTCTGCCATTTTAATAAGCTGAGTAATATCCATAGATGGCTTCGGTAACATACCTGACTGAATCGATGAAGGCTTCATCAACTTAGTAACATCACCAAATCTAGTTGACAACTCCTGAGACATCTCAGGGTCAGCCGTCATAGACTTTAGGTATGCTTCGTTCTCAGTACGTCTGCGGTTACGTGAAGCAAGGATAGCCTGTCGGCTACCTTCATCCATACCGGGTTGCATTAAAGACTTTAGAGTTGCATCCTCATCAGCAGCATCTAGTTCAGCAACACGTCTAGCCTCTTTGAACTTAGTGTCAAGTTCCATACCACGTTGCTTACGCTCTGTAAGTTTGAACTGTTCGCCGGCTAACTTGAACTGTTCTTCAGCACGTTTAGCAGCACGTTGCTGTTCAACAAATTGATTACCCTGCTGGAAGCCTTGTAGTAAACCTGTTAGATTAATAGCCATAGTTTTTATCCATAGAATGAACGAGCAAGCGTTGTACCGCCAAGTTTTCCAGTTTCACCTTGACGCAGAATAGCGTCACCACTCATAGGTTGACCAAGCAATGCAGGGTTAGCCCTAACATATTGTTTAAAGTACTGTCCAGTAGATGGGTCTTTGTAAGCAAGTATTGCTAACCCATTACCTACATCTTTCATAATACGTTTAGGACGGCTTGCTTCAATCTCATCTATTGTCGCAATGTCTGTAACACGCATCATCTGACCAGCAACATTTTCAGGTTGCGCTAAACCAAATGTTCCACGAAGTACTGCTGGCACATTAAACGCATCACCTAAAGGGGCTGAACCTTCTCCTATTGAACGCTCAAGAGCGGCTAAGTCTCTTGCATCTTGGAAAATATTTCCACTACGACCAACTATTGGAGCATTACTAAGTAATGCATCATATTGCGCTTTTTCATCAGCCAAAATCTCTGCTGCAATTTGGTTAGATGAAGGTGTGTCAGTTGGCATAACGTCAGTCGTACCAGTCTTCTGACCCCTACGCTTCATCCTGTCTAACTCAGGTGAAAGCAAAGCAAGGACGCTACCAATATTCTCCATCTCTTGTTGGCGATTAGCCCTAGCAATAGCATCTTCCTGCATACGTTGCTGACGCTCAAGATTAGCCTGATTCAACGCCATCTGGGATGCTTGCAGGTTCATACTCTGACCAGCCTGTAGTTCAGCCGCCGCTTGTGCATCTCGATTAGCAAGGATATTGAATGCCGCTTGCAACATCTCAGGTCGTTGCTGTAACTGTTGTTGGGTAATGGCATTATTCAACGCAGCAGAACGCTCGTTCTGAGCAGCTAGGTTAGCCTGTTCTACACCAGCCTGAATGCCACCACCTACACCTCTAGTAGCCAAGTTCTGTTGCATAGCGGCTTGTGATGCAGCACCAATCTGTCTATTACGGGCTTCACCAGCACCATAGATAGGAGCCAGTTGACGGCTAGATAAGCCCTGTTGCAACATATCAAGAAGGTCGCTCTGCACCTTCTCATACTGAGGACGAATCTGCTGACGTTGTTCCATAGCGTCACGCATCTGTTGTGAGGCTAGATTACGCTGGCTCTCAATCATATTAGCGTTCATAGCCTGAGCCGCTAGTTTAGATTCATCATAAACAGGCTTACGTGGATTCATCATCCTATTGAAGTTGATGCCACCTGTAATATCGTTGAAGGTTTTGATTGCACCATAAGCAGGTACAGCAGTACGAAGATATGTATCAGCACCACTAGCCAAAGCACCACCAATATCACCCTTAAGTGCCTTCTGCCCAGCGTCCATATAACCCATAGTGTTTGTGAATCCACTAAGGTTATTGACATCCTGCGCCCACTTAGGGTTTTGCTTTGACATTCGACCGAACCAAGCGAATGGATTTGCTGAATTATTTGCCATTAATTTGTACCGTCATTCGCTTCTTTGGTTGTGCGAATCCTTCGTTCAATCTCTTCCTGCATTATACATATAAGGTGCATTAGGTCATCTACTGATAACTCTTTGACCACATCTTCAAACTCTTCATACATACATCTATACCTAAGAGAAACTTAGTACTTGCCATCCAGGACTAGTGCCATCAGTACAAGCAACGAATGAGCAACACGTATGCGTATTCTTCAATATCGTAAAGTGAGATGGTCTCCATAACGTATCGCCCGTCTGGACTGCAATACTAACTTCATTAGAACCAAAGTCAACCTTAGCAATCCAAACAATACGACCTATACAAGAGTTAGCAGGTGGCAACGTAACTGCAATATTGTTACTCGTACAATCACACCTCAAAACATAAGGTGCGTTATCCAAAGTAATCGTAGCATCCGTAGTCGTTGTAATCGTTACTTCAGCTGCAACAGCCTTTGGTCTCTCGTTGTATGTACTGAAGTCACCCTCAATAACAACAATACTAGAACCCGGCAGCACCTGTACAGCAGGTACGCCTTGGTCACCCGGTGGGACTACTGGAGCAGGTGTAGGAATACTCATTATCTATGCCTCTGGATTCCACTCTCAACCATATGGATGTGTACTGCATACAACCTAAACGGATAATCTAGTTCAGTACCAGACAATCCAATCTGGAAGTTCACACCAATCACATCTCTATTCAGTCCACGTATAGCCCTAGACGAGTTACCTGTTATCTTGTAATCACCTGTAGTCTGTACGCCAACCTCATTCTGAACAACCCAGTTAACTGTTGAGCCACCAGTCGTATCACCAATAGCGTGTAGGTCTATCTGGCTAGGACGGTTCTTAGAGTAATACGAAATGCCATCAGAATATGCTTGACCAAAAGCTCTAGTGAATACTTCCCAGTCAATCTCACCTAGTAAACAGAACTCAGGAACAGTTCCACCAGTAAACGCATATGCGGGACCACCAACAGCAGTACTCAGTTGAACACTATTATTGGTAACCGTCTTTACATACATCGTTGCGTCAACTGCAAGACCACCACCAGCCTTCACAATAGTAACTGGGTCGTTGACCACAAGCCCAGTAGTGTTTGTCGTACCAGAGAATGACAGAGTGCTAGTTCCTGAACCACTTGTAGGCTTATACCTATACAGGCTGTCATAGAACTTGTTCATCACATAAATCTGACCGTCATATCCACCAACATAAAGGATACTGCTGTCGTTTGTAGTATCTATGGATACACCACCCGTCATTACAGAAGGCGCACTAAATGCAACCCATCCTGAATAACGTGTATCCCACACATATGCCTGAACATTCTTACGGTAGTCAACGGTATTGGTCTTATACGCTCTAGGTGCAAACAAGAACAACTTCTTGTCATGCATAGTCATAAACGACTTAGCATACTGCTCAGATGTAATGTAGTTCTCGCTATCAATCTGAACCCTATACTTGCTGATTGACATCAACCCATCAAGGGCTACTGACTTAGGAATAACCTGCGTACCAGCGAACTGAACAACGCCATTCGTATTCAGGAACCAAGGTTGACCAAGTACATTAGCAAGACCTCTAGGTGCAAGCAATCCAATACCAGGCTCACGTAAGAATGCCTGTATTGAATAGTTAGTTGGGTCAAAACCTGTAACTGGATAAACGGTATTCTCTCGGAAGACGAGAAGTACAGCTGTTGTACTATTGTTCTTGGACATCATGTCGCCGTGGTACGACAACATATTTACGATGTACTCTTTGTCATCTTTCGATGAGACATCAAACGAAGCACCCTTGACTGCAATCTTAGGGTCAGTAGGAAGCGGTACATGAGTGGTGTTGATGGTGTACTCGTTGTCAGCATCAAACTGCCAAGAAGTCCACAACGTATTGTTCTTAGATACCCACAAACGATTCTGATGAACAGAGATAGCAGTAGCACCAGTCGGGAAGTAATCCTGACCAGACTCATACACATCACCCTGCGAACCCTTTGGACCATCATCTAAGACAGCAGATTCAGCGACATTATCGATAAGAGTAATGCCACCTGTTGTACTAAGTAATGTAAGGTTGACACCATTAATAGTATTGTCACTTAGTTTCAAAGAACCAAGACAACGATACAACCCATCAGTGAATGCAGTACTAGACCTGTAAATAATGAGGTGCGTGTAACCTGTTCCAGTAAGTGTCTCGTTACCGGGGTTCAGCATAATCTGGTTAGCACTAAGTGCTTCAGTAGCAGTTATCTGTTCGCTTGCACCAGACAGTTCACTTTCAAAGCCCTTAGCATATACAGTTGAGGCAGCAGTACCAACACCCGGAATATATGGTGCAGATGCACCATCCTCTGGATACCACCTTGAGAATCTATAGGTGTACTTGATATCAGCAGACAAGTTGCCATTTACAACTATGTCTCCGATATACATAAAGTCTTCACCATCAACTAAGTCTTGAATGTCTGTCTCACAACGGAGATACATCTGACGTACAGCACTAATACGGGAGTCAGTAAAACCTCTTACACTCCACGTCATATAGCCGTTCTTCTCGTCAATAGTGCCGTAACCACCCCACTCGATGGCAGCACCACTCTGCTGTAGACCTATCCTAAGGTTAGGTGCAATAGCCCGAATCTTCTCAGGTAACTGCATACGCATACTAACGCTGTCGTACTTACTCCAGTCTTTTGCGGTGGCAAAAGAGAACTTGACAGCACAACCTTTGAGTAGTCCTGCGTACCCAGCGACATTAGTGTTGTTCTGGTAAACCTTTACCTTTACTAGCCCAGTGATAGGGTCAGCTGAATCAGCACTATCTGAGTTAAATCTAGGACTTACAGCGTGTAGGTTTACGTTAGTTACATAAATACCCTTCTGGTCGCCGTCCTTTGCGTTGATATTCTGAATCAATATCTGGAAGGACGTAATCTGGTCTCTGAACGGACGGAAGTCACATAAAAGATTAGCCTTTATCCAGTCAGTACCAGACCTAGCAATAGGTGGTGCGACAATAGCAGATGCATATGCACCCTGAATAGCAACACCATCCTTGTAAGCTTGTAATGCTACTTTTATGGACTGACCCGTAACACTATTTTGAGTATCTACGTTGATAGCCCATAGACTAACTAGGTATAGACCAACACCTTGAATCGTATGGTAACTATTACTGCCAGTAGCAGTAAACGTGTAGGCAGCACCACCCTGAGACACAATAGATACCGTAAAGGTGTTAGCAGTAGGTACAGTCAATACCCACGCAGGAGTATTGGCAGGGATGCCAACAGTACCCATAAAGAGTATCTTTTGACCAACCTTTAGGTTGTGACTAGTACTTGTTACTGTAGTTGAAGACGCAACAGAACAACTGATAGCCGTTGAACTATCATTTTGGTTAGTGAAGTTTAACTGTTCATCTGGCTCGTTGATGTACTGCAAGGAGTGAGTACCACTACCTGCACTACCAGCACTTACAGCAGTTCCACCAACAGTAGTTGACACTTGTATGATTGACGATGAAGGAGTGCCTATAACAAAGTACGTTGTATTGATAGCAAAGTTTGTTGGTAACGTACCGGCTGTAGAAAACTGCACTGGTGTGCCAACAGCAGGCACAGGATTGAAAGTACCACCAATATCTGCACTACCGTTAGTGAACGTAACCGCAGTACTCGTATATGGAATATTCTGGTAGATGCCATCATCCGTACCAGCAATCTCAATCATACGAGTTGCCCCTTGACCTAGAGGGGACACAATCTGGGCTGTCACACCAGATGGAAAGTTGCCAGCAGCAACAGTAAGAGGAATAGCCTTACGTACTGGGTCACCTGAATACTTCAACCAAGCTGCACCTGATGTAGGCATAGAACCCGTACTACCAGCAGTAAAGTTCCAGTCAGAGATAAGCGTTGTTGTTCCACCCGCTCTAAGGATTGGACCAACAGCACTATCAATAAAAGTACTCTTGTTAGTAGCAGGAACACCATACTCAACAAACGCATATGCCCTAGCAGAAGGCTTGAGGTTAGGGAATCCAGTGATAGTAGGGACTATCTCGATGGTTGAGCCATCAGTACGGAACAGACCAATAGGTGATTCAGTTCCGTCTGACTTACGTCCTGGAACACCATACACATACTTACCGTAAGCCACCATACGTACGTTAGGACTATACAAAGTATCGAACGCACTATTCGTCGTTAGGTTCGTATATGTATTGGTAGTTGTATTGAATAGGCGAACATCACCAGCAGATGTATATACAAAGTTACTTGTAACACCAGCAGAGTTCTTGATAGGAATCATCTCGTAGACGCCGTTAGCATCACTACCAGCACCATTCAACTCAGTTGGCTGTAGTAACCCCTGCCAGCCATTACGCAGTACAAGGGAGCCACCATCAAGTTGTAGGTTACTTATGGTTTCAGCGTAGCCAGTCTCAAGTTTGTTTGGGTCGTTATAGGTATCAACACCACGCCATATCTTGTCACCAACGATAAACGGCTGGGCTGAATCAGTAACCATACGTGTTGTATCTGCCATCAATCACACCCTCTACGTTTCCAGCTATTAGCCTTACTGCCATCATGCTTAGTGCCAGACACACCATTCGCATATCGCAACATTAATGGACCTAAAGGAAATTGAAAACCTATAGAACCATACGTATGGCAACCATTATCACCACGCCGTATCCACGTCTGCTCAGTTGTAGCCGGTACAAATACGCTACCAGCAGCCAACCTAAATATAGGTATGAATACACCACTACGGAATGAACCAGCAGGTAAATCATCTACTGGGTCAAACACATAATCAGGGCATTCACAAACAGTGTAACCTATGTCTAGGTCAACACTTGCACTCGCTGATAACGAGATACTTGCATCAACGATTCCACCAACAATAGGGTCAGTTGTAACGCCAGCCTGACCATTCAAGGCTAATGCAAAATTGATTACTGGTGTACTTGTTACACCAACATTACCACTCAAACTTAGTGACTGAACAAATCTAACTTGAGTCGTAGTAGTCGTCGTTGTGCTAAGCGATATCGTCCTGACTTGTGCAGGGGTCTCTGAAACAGATGATTGACCAGATAAAGAGACAACCTGAAATACAGGAAGGATAACTGTTGCCTGACCAGATAAGGACAGGCTTGGAGGTACGACAGAAGGAGGGTCAATCGTAATAACTGCATCGCCACCTCCACCTTGACCGAAGTCAGTGATGACAACTGGTGGAACCGCGGCAGGTGGGAGACCACCCTCTTCTTCTGTAGGCATCTACTAATCCATAGATATCGTAATGCCACCAATATTGAACTGGAGGGATTGACCTGAAGTTACAGTGACAGCACTATCAAAATTACCATAAAGCAAACAAGTGCCAGATGAAGCAGCAGTATAAAAGCCCACACCATAAACAGTAGTGCTACCCCAACCTGAGTTAGTGAATGTAATAGCACCTGTATTAGTGACAGAACTTCCACCTGATGAACTCCCGAATGCAATAGCCTGACGGGAACTACCACTCATCTCAGTTTGAGACGAGTCTGAACCAACTGCACTCAAGATGCCAACATAGGTAACCTGACCAGCCGTATAGGATGTTCCATTCAATATAAGATTCAATAACGCACTCTCAAGAGTGTTCGTCATAGCAGTAGTAGTAGGCATCTCTTATTCCTTAATTAGGGTCTATTCCACTTACGTTGGATGATACCGCAGTAGTCGTGACTGTGGCAGTCCACGCATCTGTAGAGTCATCTTCCTTCTTTACAACCATCTGAGAACTACCTACGTTGACTTTATTACGCAACGCACGTAGAGCAGAACGTACAGTACGTTCCTCAGCAGTACCAGCATTCAAACCACTGCCAAGGTCTCTTGCAAGCATCTCATCTGCAAGTGCATTTGTCTGCAGTTTCTCACCAAACGAACCGGACGCTGTATGACCAGTACGTTGTTCATCCCATACCGCATCGATAATGTTGTCAGGGTTAGCGACTGTACCTACTGAGCCAGCAAGGTTACCAGTAATGTTTCCGGCAACACCACCAACTGTTCCCACTACGTTACCTGTTACGTTACCAGCAACGCTTCCTACAGAACCTGTAGTGTTGAAAGACTGAGATGTAGAGAGCGAGTATCCAGTTTTATCTTGGATGAACGCACCAATAGAACCAATATTATTGTGTGTTGATGCGACTGCATCAAGAACAGCTTGTGCTGTTTGTGCAGATGTAAGCCACGAAGTAGAAGGGTCAAAACCTACGAGTTGGTATTCAAGCGATACAGGAGCCATACCAGATGCACCTTTGAGCATCACAACAGCGTGGTCTACACCTGTGGCAAAAACTGCGTTTGGAATATCAAACCGATAAATACCAGGCAGGTTTGTTGCGTCTACCTCAACCCATCCACCAGATGACCAAGAACCTGATACTGTTTGAGTCGCTAATGTAATTGAAACTGCTGTACCACCCGTTCCACCAACTGGCGGTCTTACATAGTAAGCAGTCAAGCCAGCAGCGTTGTAGGCAATGCCGGTCTTACCACCACCTGTTGTACTTGTACTGTCCTGTACAAACACGTACTCGGAGCGGTTGGATGTGGCTTGCGCCTGTACGAATAACTTAGCCACGAATGCCTCCTGTCATGCCTGGGTGCGTTAGCAGTCCACCGCTAGCTGCAAGCTTCTGCACTGCACCAGCATCTGGATTACCTGCCCACGTTGCACTGTATAGGTCGATAGTAGGCGCACCAGTACTGTTACCGAATCCAATATTTGGGCTGTTTGGATATGGAGCAAAAATATCATTACCTGTCAAACCATTTATGCGCTCATAACCAAGTGATAATCCCGGACTACCAGATGTAACAGTAGTGGCTGATGTTGCTGTATTTTGAAGTGTAACATTTATAAGCCTATTGTACGTTTGTACAACAGCACCAGTAGTTCCACCAAAGATATTCCCACGAATCAATACACAGTTTTTTACAATACTGTTGTGAGTAGTGTTTGTACTTGAAATATAAATTGTCTGACTGTCAAAACCTTGAAAATGACTATTATATATTTTTATTCCATTGCCATCTGAACCAGTGCCAGATGCTGTGAATACAATAGCTTGACCAGTACTAGGGCATCCTAAAAATATACAATCTTTAATATTTATATTTACATCGTAAGTACTTGTATGACGTTCATAAACAGGTACTAGACATTGACCACCTAAAAGTACACAGCGGTCTAATGTGAAATCAAAAGGAGTGCCAGCAGTATTGTTCATTCTGAATATTTGTGCGTTCAGTTGAACACTTGAAAAAACACATTTGGTAAATGACCAGCCACGACAGGTCGTCAGGTTAATTGCGTAACCACTTGTCCAAGGGTCAAAATATAAAGATTCCCAATTAATATAGTTTTTGCTTGTTGCTGTAAGTAAAGCCCAACCAGTTGTTGGATTAGTTGTGTCAGTAGGAAAAGCAGTCCACCGAACAACACCTGCTGTTGTTGCAGTCCAAGATTGAGTAGCTAGCGGGTCACCTTTAATTGTAATTGGGCTACCAACGGAACCACTACCACCGAGATACTGTAAAGCTGCATTTAAAGATTCTCTATAAGTGCCAGGTGCAACCCAAACGGTATCACCAGCAGACAAACCGGGATTCGTGCCAGAAGCAGCACCAATTGCAAAGGATATATCCTTCCAAGGCGTTGATGCACTTGTGCCATTATTGGAGTTTGACCCATAAGTAGCTACATAGTAAGTTGCCATTACTCAGCAGTTCCTTGCGTTATCTGTTGAGCCATAATCACAGCAAACTGACTAACAATACTAAACTGAAAATCTGCATCTTGTGAAACCCACCAAACATTAACGCTAGTACCATCAGGTCCAAACGTACCTATTTGCGTTCCAGATTCATCAAAAATATCTCCGTAAACCTTCCAGTCAGTAGAAGGCGCAGATTCTTTTTCAATACGAAAGTTCTGAAGATTCATCAAATACCTCTACGTAGGGTCAACGCCAGTAATAGTCTTACTGCTATCACTACTACTTACTGTAGCAGACCACGCAGTACTCGTATCGTCTTCTTTGTATACAGTCATCTCATTATTGATGACTGTAGTCTTATTACGCAAACCTCTTAGAGCAGACCTTACAGTCCGCTCATTTACTGTTCCTGCACCTGAACCACTTCCTACATCTCTAGAAAGAAGTTCATCTGCCAGTACATTATCCTGCAACTTAGCACCAAACGTACCAGCAGTTGTGTGGTTTGACTTATGCTCATCCCATACAAGGTTAGGTATTTGATTCACCGTTGCATCTGTACTAACCGCCAAACTTGATGTTTGATTAAGTACTCCTCCAAGTGTCGTAGCGTCGTTGTATGGTGATGGGTCAGCACCCCAAACAGCAGATGCCGTCTGCGCTGATGTCAAGCCACCACTGCTGAGTTTGACAGTCATCACCGCACCGTTAGTACCGCTTGCACCACGTACAACAATCGTGACATCGTCAGCACCAGCCGCAAGCGCAGCATCAGGCAAGTCTAAGCGATACACGCCCGGCATATTGGCTGCGTCTACCTCCGCAAAGCCACCAGAAGTCCACGCCTGAGCGATTGTACGGGCTACTAGAGGAATGCTTACAGATGCAGTGCGTGTGCGGTTGTAGCGGGCTGTGAGACCGCTTGTGGAGGCTGTGAGACCTGTAACACCAAGATATAACTCGATGGACTGTGATGTGGAGCCGGGAGCGATTGTGATAGTTGAAGCGTTGCGCTCAGTTGGCAGGTATTGACTTGATGGCGTGTAACTTGCGTACTCAGCGGCGTTTATGCTCGGAGTAGCAGGGATGAGCCACGATGTACCGTAGATATCGGTGGCTGGACTGTTCGTATTGATGCCAGCACTAACACCAGCATTCAGGCTCGACAACGCACTGATAAACGGATAATCTGCCCAGCCTTGAATCTTGGACATTGATGCATTGATTGGGTTGAATGCATTGACTTTTGATGTTGCAGATGAACTTACACTAGTGACAGAGTTTGGAGCATTTAGAATATTGTACGTCTGAAACATAGCCGAGTTGTTTCCAACATCAGATTGGATTGCAGTTGTGGATGCTTCAATGTAACAATTCTGGATGACCGATGGAAAGGATGGTGACATAGCGTTATACAACCTAACTCCATATACACCCTGCATATAGTTGTTTACAACTTTTACCCCACCCATCTGACCAGATGTGCCAGAGTAAAATGATATACATTCGGAGTTAAACCCATTTGTATTATTGTTGATAAAAATATTATCTCTAATAACTGTTTGTGTATCCCAAGCACCAGAGTGTGAATTTGCACCAACGGCAAAACCACCATTTAAAACTACACACTGTTCCATAACAAGGCCAGTGCTACCGGCATTTATAGTTACTAGAATAGGTGGCTTTTGTGCACTAGAACTTAGCACTCCAAAAAGACAACGATACAACTTTAAAGCACTAGCCGCTGGAGCCGAGAATGGTCTATAAAATGGACTAGGTGTTGGAGTCCATCCATAAAAAATTATGTCTTGAACGGTTACAAAGTTTTTACTAATAGAGAAAATATCTCCTAAAGTAAATGAGACATTGTCCGATAGGTAGTTTGTCAAAATGACCGGGCCAGCATTTACACCAGTAAATTGTGAAGCCGTAGGGTTACCGGCTATGGTGATGCGCTGTCCTTCATTTGCTGGGTTTGTAAATCCAGCAACAAAGTTTCCACGATAGATTCCAGGAGCGATGTAAACCGTATCACCTACACCTACACCAGTTGCTCCGACAGCCTTAGTTATAGTCTGCCACGCTTGATTTGCAGCAGGCCCAGTACCGGCGTTAGTGTCACTTCCGTCAGTCCTGACGTAATAAGTTGCCATTATTCAGCAGTCCCCGCTACGATTTCTTGAGCCATAATCACTGCAAACTGGTTGCTATAGTTCTGCTGGAACGCAGCATCCTGTAAAACCCACCATCCAAATACGGATGTCCCATTCTCACCAAACGTGCCGAGCAGGTTGCCGTCGTTATCATAGATGTCGCCAAAGACAATCCAATCACCGGGACTTAACGGGTTAGGCTCCAGCCGGTAGTTTTGGAGGTTCATTTACCCACCTTCAGGCTGTTAGCCTCAACACCCTTAAACGGCATAGTCAGAAAAGCCAGCACACTAGACACCGCAGCGCTAACACCAGCCGCTACCGCCTTGCTCCCGTACAGTGCCATCACTTCTTCACCTTACGCTTATCAATAGCCAGCATGACTACATCACGCACCTTCTCAAGGTCAGATGTGGACAAGAAGTCTAGATTCTCAATGATTTGGTTTACTAGTAGCATCTCACCAAATGGAATCTTTACCTCAGGGACATTAGCACTTTTCTTCAATAACTTACTAAGCCAACTCATAGCATTTCCTCCTTGGACGCTTTACTGAAAACCAAGTCACTTGGCGAACTATCACGTATATGTTTCAAGACTACTTCTCGTTGAGACTGTAACTGAAATGCTTTAGCATCTGAGTCCTGACGCACAAAGAATGCGATTACCGCAGTTACCAGTGCAGGAATACCTGCACGCACTCCTTCAACAGCACATAACGTAAACATCTTTATCACATAACCAAATGTGGCAGTATCTGGTATGTGCCTTGCTTCCCATTCCATATTGAATGCGGGACCAGCACTAGCCATAAATGCACCAAGTGCAATCCATACCAGCCTACTCCAAGCTATGTTCATCGTGATGTCTTAGTCTTTTCCTCTAGGACTCTGAGTCGCTCCTTGACGTTCTGCAACTCTTTATCCAACCGTACAATCTCAACACGCATATCGTGAATGCTACCCTTGAGGTCTTTATACTGGGTTTCACTTTGTGACGTAAGGTGAGCCAACATAATCTCAAGCTTGTCCACTTTACGAACAAACGTGAATGATGCGCCCAAGAATGAGGACACACCTGTAAGCAGGGTAGACAATACTACTGGGAGAATATCCTTAACTTCCATCAGAACCACCTGTAACTGGAGGGATTGCAAATGGAGAACCCGGCATACGCAAGAAGGTATCCAACTGAGACCATAGCCTCATACGCACTTCGTTATACCAATTTCCCCAGAAGGCACGTTGAGCAACAGATGGGTCATCCGTATTCTTTAATGCCAACTTGTAGGCAGCGTAACTAGCCCACATCTTCAACTGCAAGTCATCAGGGATAACCGTAATAGACGTTGCAGAGATATCACCTAAAACACCACATCCATAAACAGTAAACGTAGTGGATGCTGATGGTGCAGGATAAACCCTTATTCCGTAGTCACCAGAGCGATACCAATACTTTGGTGTACCTACAGCGGTAGCCTCAAAGGATGGGTCATATGCACGTAGTGATGGTTCGCTACAGTGTGTCAGATTTGTAAGACCAGATTGAACTGTTAGTGGAAACCACATACTACTAGCGTCATTCACCGTCGAAGCGTCAGTAGGAACATAAGTGGAATCCAGAGACAGACTGGATAAATTGATAATAGGATTAGACTGAGTAATAGTTCCCTTAGCTGGAACGTATATACAAGTCCTACACGTTTCTTTGATAGCCTCATTCAAGTAGGCTTCGATTGTTGCACTCGTTGTGGTCGTGACAGTACCTGAACCATTACCAACTTCACCAACAGATGAGTTAGTCGCTTCGTTCAGGAGTCGCAGTACCTCTGAGGTAAGCGTTGCAAGATTAGCCATTAGACTGTCCTTCGACCATATATAGCAGAGTTTGACTCAACCATACCCAGTCTATCCAGATACTCGCTCTTGTACAACGCAAGTACATTAGCATCCTTCATCTGCATAGCTCGTGAGTACAAAACAGAGTACACCAGACAATCGTGTGCAGAGTCAGGGAGAGGACACTCTTGGTCATCAGCAAGTGGTACAGCATTACCATTAGTGTCGTACTGCCATATCATTCCAGGTTGACAGTAACCTTCAATCATAACGCCGTTTGTGACGTTAGATTCTGGCGTAGGAAGGAACCTAAGCCTATTGGTGGCATAAAGTATACAAGCGTCGATTGTAGCGTTACCTTGCGTCCTGTAGCGGTCTACCTGACGGTCAGCAAAGTCAAGTAGTCGCAGTCGCTTGTATTCGTTATCTTCTAACTTGAATACTCCCCTAATACGATACATATCAGGGGAGCAGTATTCGTCTACATCTTCTTCTAAGTCTAGGTAACGTCTGCCAAACAAACAGTCTGTTTTACGAGCTATCTGATTGGCAGATTCCAGTACTAGGTATTCCAAGCCAAATGGGTCAAGGTCTTGCTTGCTACCAAAATGGTGCAAACCTATCATCCTGACCTTTTGTTTGATTTCACCTAGTGTCATCTCGTTACCTTATATTACTTAGAGTCCGACAGACCCATCACGTCCGTTGACGATAGCAGCCATCAGGATTGTCATAGTTCCTGCACCACTCGAAGTAGTACCGGAAATCTGAAGCTGAATGTATGGCTTTACAGTCAACAGTGGGAGGTAAACAACCTTTGTTACACTTACAGTTGTATCAAGTGCAACAGCAGCTGTTACTGCAACTGGGGACGAGGACAATGCACCAGCATTACCACTTGTCGTAGCAGCAGCACTACCAACAATACTGAGGGTAGGTGTGCCAGCACCAGTCACAGAACCGTTGTTCTGATAAATGACCTTGACAAACTGTGACTGATTCTGACCGTTGTTACCAACGAGCGCAGCAGCTGTAGCCGTTTTAGTATCTGCTTGAGAACCGAATGCAGCAGCGTCTGCTACAATCTCATTCCAAGTTTGGAATACGTCAGATGCAACGGTATATGCTTTGCTACCAGAGAATGTAGCAACAGTCTGAAGGTTACCAGAACCTGCAACAGGAGCCTGAGCAATTGTTCCAGTTCCGTCAGCAACCGTAGAGAATTTGAAGGAAGCCTTCTTATCACGTGCCATTTCTTTTCTTCCTTTCTATTATGCGACTCGGCAGAACAAGCGACCAACGGCACGAGTATGTGGAACCCACAAACCAATACCCCAATCGAAGACGACGTTGTGCATAATGCCATTTTCCTTGGAAAGACCAAGGTAGGTTGGCTTGAATGGTCCACTCTGCCATCCCTGTGCATATCCAGTTCCATAACGAACTGCATAGATGGAGGAAGCAACGGAACCTGTAATACCAGATGCGGTCTGAGTATCCGAGATTACACTCGTAGTACCGTCAGCCTTACGACCAACTGTACGAACGGTCGCATTCTTGTACTTCTCAACTGGGCGGTCGAACGAGTCACGTGTGACATCAAAACCAGCACCAATACCCATAGTACGGATAGCGAACTCAACAGAACGCTTCGCCTTCTCAGACATATACAGAACAACACCATCTCCATCTGGGGAGTTCATGTTGTCAAGCAACTGCTGGAGGTAAGCAAAGAATGCGTTAGCCGTAGCAGATGTCGTACTAGCCGAGATATCGATACGTGCAGCGTCTGGTGCAACCAACGACATTTCCGAAGGAATATCAAAGTCGCTAGGGTTGTCCATACGATAAGCAAGTCCAGGGAAACAATCAATATTGCCCGTAAGCGGATTGTTGTTAATGAACTTGTCGTTGAAGTCATAAGCAAAACCTTCAAGGAAGATTTGTACCTGCGCTTCAATTGGGTCGATGATATTCGTCGGCTGGTCAAGCAGAACGTGGTCAACAAGAATCTTGTTGCGAACCAAGTACATCTGCTCTTCGTACGACTTTGGTCGTCCCTTGACTGCTACTGGTTCAGAGTTTACACCAGTCCAGTTTGGCGAAGGGATACCGGAGTTGAGGTAACGAACACCAATCTGCTTGAGAGATGGTGATGTGTAGAGAGGAATGTCTTTAAGTGCATTCCAAGTCTTGTGGAGGGATTTTGTGATTTCCTTGACGAGTGGGTCATTGCTGATTGCTGCTTGGTCCGCAAGCGTCAAGGCACCGTTAAAGTCAATAGCCATTTACGTAGCCTTTCCTACATTGTTTTGTTTCGATTGATACCCATCATTTCTGAGAGGGATATTCTTCGTTGTTGTTGTGATGCGCCACCAACCACTGGTGCTGCTGAACCTGCTTGTGATTGTGGAGTCGGAGTACGTTGACTCTGAACCACTTGCTTTGTAAGTTCTGGAACTAGTGATTGCTGAAGACTCTGAATCTGCTCATGTACAAGTCTTACTGCATCCGAAGGCTTTACGCCTACGTTTACAAGACTGTCCACCATATGATTAGCCTTCTGTGCCAGTGGATACTGCTGGATAGCCTGTTCACGTTCTCGTTGAACCATAAACTGACTGACTTCCTGCATTGCCTGTTCATAGCGGAACTTCTGTAGTTCTGCATCAAGTTGCATTTGGGCAGTAGTTGGGTCAACCAACTCTTGTTGCTCAAGTTCACGATAGCGTTGGCGAATAGAATCTTCCTGCGCTTGAACCTGTTGCTGTTGCATAGCCCTTTGAATATCAGCAGCGGATTGGAATCCTTGCTGTTCAAACTGACTAATAACATCAGCCCATTTATCAAGCCGCTCAGAAGCAGCTCTCGCCTTATCGTTTACTTCCCTGAACCTATCGTAAGGGATAGGACCCGGTTCCTTAGTATCGATGGCTGGCTCTGACAGATAGCCGAAACTATCATCAGGTGCGGATTGCTCCGCTGGGACCATAGCACTTTCGTTAACGCCTGTCGTGCTTCCAGTATCGTAGTCGGCGGTTCCACGCACTGCGTCCAAAATGGCGTTACCAACGCCGTAACCGTCTGACGCACCCGCTGATGAATCGGGTGTAGGTGTCATCATCTCGTCTGACAAATTTATCGTACTCCTTATTTCTTACATTGCCAACTATTGGGGATTCATTTGTTGTTTCAATTTTTCTTTTGAAACATCAACGATACCCTTTGCAGCATCGTTCTCCTGAGTCAGGCGTGAACGCTCCCGCATCTTGATAAGGTCAGATTCTGTCTTAGCAGCAATCTGAGCCTGTATCTTCTGTGTATCCAGTTCAGACTGCAACTGAGCAGCCTCTGGGTCAAACTTACGAGCAGACTCAGCAGCAAGACCTTGTTGCTGTGCCATCTGCTGTTGCATCATCATTGCCTGTTGAGCCATACCCTCTTCCTGCTCATCAAGATGTTGGATAATCTTAGAGGTCTCAGGGATGTTCAACATACTGACAACAAGCTTGTTTGTTGATGGGTCACCAGGGTCACCAAACAATCCCATCTGTCGCATAGTCAGTAACTTCTGCAACTTCTGGTCAGGACTGTCTTCCATACTCGAACCCGGTACATACACAATGCGGTATTGACCACCGTTGCGAATATGCTCAAAGGTAATAACACCCTGCTCGATGTTTTCGTATGGATTAGACTCTTGGTCAACATTACCAATAAATGGTGCTACACCAAACTCTTCAACAAGAGCAATCTCCCACTCTTTGATTTTGGCGGCTGATATCTCAATGTCCGCACGTACATAAGAGTGTTGCGTATTGTCCGCTCTTTGAAGCAACTGAACAGCCTCAGCAGGTGTTCCAGCAGGAGCCATACCTTGAGACACATCATGCAATCCCGCAATATCCATCATGTCCTTTTCAACATATTGGAGCATAGGGAATAGGTCACCACCAATGCCCGGCGCACGACTAACTACTGGAGGCGCAGAACCGGGGTTGTAGTAAATCTTTTTATATGTACGAGTCTCGTCGTAGTAATCATCACCAGTATTATTGAATGCGTCAGCACCTACATTAGATAGACGCTGAACCATTACATAGTCTCGTTGTTGCTCAAACTGCTCAAGCATACGTGAGTAAACTCGATTGTATGTTTGTTGCAATGAACACAAGTCAAAGCCTAGTGAGTGTCCGTACGGTGTACCACTACGTGGTTGCCAACGAAGAGGTATGAATGGGAACTCGTCCTTCTTCTTGTATAGCCAAGGTCCAGCGTGTAGTAATACAGCGTTAGTGCTAACTATGTATCGTCCGGATGGATATTGTTGTGACGGTTTTTCCCAGTACTCATAGACAATTGCAGCACGTTTTTTGGAGTCACTCTGAGCAAGTCTAGCAGTAGATGGTGGAACCCATCCATTACCTGAACCGTTACCACCTTCAAGGTAAGCATCAATATAGGATGCGTTATTACCCATCATTGCGTCAGGATTAACTAACTTACCTGTGTCACCATAGTTGTCTACAAACCAAGACAGTGGTTTTGCAGATGCGTGAATCAACCAACGAACGTCAGCATCACGCTTTGCTGTTGGGTCTAGGAATACGTCAAAGGCAGGAAGAATTTCTTCCTTGACATCACCAATCTGGATATTCTCATACCCTGTAATCTCACCTGTTTCAGGAGAGAAGTAAGGCATAACCTGCTCACCTTTAGCATCCCAGTAAATCTTCAAGTAAGACGTACCGCAGACACAAGCCCAGCGTACACGTTCCTTCAACTGAGTCTCTCGGCTGAACTTACGGTTATAGTGACCACAGATGTGGTTTGCTTCATCCGAAGCAAGTAGGTCTTTTTGGGAATGCGAAAGTGGTACAGCTCTCGCATCTGGTGCAACCTGAGTCAACTTACCTACAACACCATCAATCAATGGGCGCATCTTATTGACTGTGATGTAACGGTTAGGCTCATCCTTATTCTGTAATTGAATGAGGTTACGTGTTTGACTTGAGATTCGGAACCACTGCCTACCTTCAAAGAAGGCAATAGCCATAGCCCACTCAAGTTCCATCTCTTGCCTTGCTCGATAAGCAATATCAAACTGCTCTTTGACGAACTTGGTAATCTTTATCTTTTCCTCATCAGGAGCATCAGGTAATACCTTCCACTCATTTGAGTTATGGTCTAGCGTAAGATTGTTGTCGTTGATAGTCTCATCATTTTTAAGTTGAGCAGCACCAGGGATGCCATCAACCATACGCTTTTCATAAGCCATAACTTTAGGCTGCATATCTTCTTGCATCTTTTGCTCGGCAAAAGAAACCATCCCAGACATAACATCCATTCCAAGAGTGTTCTTATTCCTCTTGCGCTGTAGAGGTAATCGCATCAGATGTACCAATCCTTATCATCCTGCTTTTTACGTGCAGGTATATTCCTACGAATGCAGTGTAATTCATATGCGGTGTATACACACGCACAAGTAGTTATAAATGCAAGTGTACCAAAGTAAATGTTCATAGTTTTCACAGGTAATCTTTCCTACCGTACCCATCATCTGCCCATAATGGCTTCCACGTTTTCATATCTGATGTCTCTGGACACTTGACTGGATATTCACGCCACATCAATCCATAGCGGAATGAGTCAATGGCGTGGTCACTTCTCGTACCACCGTCAATCTCTTCAGGGTCTCTAGGGTCAGCCATAGTATTACTCAACTCCCTAATAAGGTTAGGGCAAGCATCCCTAAGAATGCGTAACTTAGGCTTTACCTTGTCACCGTCTACTCTACTTGCAATCAACCATTCCTTGACTCTGCGCCACCCCGCCTTACGGTCTTTGACTGCACGTACGCAAGGTATACCCTTCTTCCACCATATCTCTACTGGATACTCACCAATACGTTGAGAAACATTCTCAGGTGGGAATGTATTTGCCCAGTCAAATGCAACTGCTTCAAGTTTAGTGTTCCACTTACCATCCTTGAACCGTCTGTCAGCTGGCTCTGCTAGTTTATGTTTCTCCATAAGGAGAAGTGCATTCTCAGCCTGTTTAGAGGACACGTGACCTGCTTCGTAAAACTCTCCGATAGCGTAGATATTCTCTTTTTCATCACTTGCATAGAGAATGAATGCCGCTGGTGAGCCTGTACCAAAGTCGTGACTCGCCCAGTATCTCCACCAGGGCTGAAGTTCTACAGCATCTACTACGTGCCAAGGTTCTCCGTCTGGACCATATTCCTTGAAGTCAGCAAAGAACTTACCTCCAACACCAACTTCATGCTGGCACTCTCGAAGGAAAGCGATGATACCAAAGTCATCAATCTCTCTTTGACAAACCTCAATAGACTTATGCTCCCAGTTAGCCTCACCACCAGTAATCTTGTAACCTGTTCGACCATCTTCTTTTTCAACAGGTACATACTGTAAGTTTTGAATAGCGGGAACAATAGGCGATTGGATTCTGTTCTGTAACATATCCAACTCACCACTAAGCACTCGGCTCATTACTGAGTTAGCGTGGATTCTGTTTTGAACAAATACGATTGCACAGTCAGTACTCTTCGCAGGGAGAATAGTTTGGGTGATAGTTTGAATCTTCTTTTCAACTCTATTGACTGAGTCATCTAACTCATCAATATCGTCCAAGATAATCATGTCTGGACGAAGGTTGTCTAACTTTACACCACGTGCGCCAGTATCAAGTCCAAAGGCTAGGATATTGAATCCATTAGCAGTACGCAGTTTTTCAGCATTCCAGCCCTTTGAATATCCGTACTTATTAATAGCCCGTTCAATGCCACACTTTTCCATTGTGTTAGCAATATCAGCAACGTGACGGTTAGCGGCATCCTGCGTTGAACACACGTACAGAAGGAACCTACGAGTAGCCTTGACTGCAATACGACTGGATATAAGTTCCATCGTAGTAGACTTACCACCACCACGAAACCAACACTCAATCAACGCCGGTGGAGGTGAACCAGTCTTGATACCTTCAGCCCACTCCCACGCACGTATGTGGTGATTACCAAGTGGTGCTGACGCAGCGTGTGGGGCAAACTTCCGTAGCCACTTCGTATACTCTAACTCACTACCATCAATAGGGTGAGCCGTTGAACCAAACTCACTACCATCAATAACATCATCAAACTTCTCTTGCATAGCCTCAAGCAATGCAATACTCAAAGGCTTATTCGGTCGGATGAACTTCTTGAGTGGTTTCGGCGTTATCTTCGTATTGACCAGACTCTTCTGAGCCATCTATTACCTCTGCATCTATAATCATGTCATCAACAGAATCTGCGTAGACAGCAAGCAATTTACCAATACCAGCCTTGATGCCTTGGTATTCCTCATTGTTAGAAACATTAGCCTTGATGATATTCACCAACTGCATAACTAGGCTAAACGCTTGGTCTACTTCTAGTGTATACGCCTTCTGATGAAGTAGTCGTTGCTCTGCCTCTACAATACTCGTTCTTTTTTCAATGAGTTCAATAACATCCTTTGCAGCTGCATATTCAGACATTACCTCATTGAGTGCTTTGCCTAAAGCATCAAACGTATCCCAAAAATCTTCAGCGTATTTCTTCTCAACACAAGCACGATACATCTCTTGTATCTTCTTGTATTGTTCAATACTTACACCTTCAGCCGCTGCCTCTGCCCTTGTGTCAAGCAATGCAGTTATGTACGCTGTGTCATCCCTGAGAGACCACAAATCTGGGTCTTCTCTCAATTCATCAATACGCTTTAGTAGTCGTGACCCAACATTTCTAAAACGAGATGCAGCACCAGTACGGCTTGATAACCCAGTTGTAAAGTTAGCTTTGTCAACTGCGACAACTTCTTTAGGGATACCGCCGTGCCTCATACACAAGTTTCCACCTTTAATAGCAAAGTTCTTACATAGGAACGTAGACTTATTGATAGAGATTTCTGCGTTACATAACTTGACTAAGGTTCCATTTCTAGTCTTGTATCGCTCACCATCCTTCTCAGTGATTGGGTCTTTACTGTTGTCACTACGACCGTACGACAGATATCTTCTTGCCTTTGGTGTCACTTGTTTTACTTGATGCCCTTATCGTTGTATACTTTCACTATGTCAGATATACCAGTAGTAAAGCATTATCGCCAAGGAAAGATTCAGGCAATAGACGTTATTGTTGACTGGGAGTTAAACTTTTCACTAGGAAACGTCTTGAAGTACGTTGGTAGGGCTGGCAAAAAAGAAAGTGCCACTCAGCAAGAAGACTTGCAAAAGGCACTTTGGTATTTAGTATTTGAGGCTACTCAGTCAACAGGTGTTGCTGACAATATTGTCACAGCCGTTTCTAGTATTAGTGAAACACGTAATCAAGTTGCCTAAAAAGTTCGCCCTATATCAGCAGTCCTCTGTTCATATTCTCTATCAGCTTTTATTTGTTTTGCTTTCATAGGGTTAAAGGCTGATTGAGTTTGAAACCATTCCCTCATCCCAAGTCGAACTTGCTGTTGAGATTCTGGGGTAAGTTTGCGAAACTCTTCAGAACCAGACAATAGTCTCATATATTCAGAAGGGTCTTTTATTTGACCTTTCTTCATAGACTGTTGCACAAGTGAAACTCCATACGCAAGGGCTTTACCAGGTGGCGTACCTTGATTACCTCTAAGGTACTCTAGTGTGTCCCCGCCAGATGCCGGTGCCTTAGTAGGTCCGAATACCGACTTATCAGTATTGCCCATACCATATGTCATACCTGACTTCATTTTCTGCTGATTTGATGATGCATATGGATTCTCAGCAAATGCACCGCCGTATGTTCCACTAACTTTAGGTATTACATTTTTTGTAATAACTTTATCGTCAGCCATTATTTCTTCTTACCCTTCATCATAAAGGCTGGCATCTTCTTACCACCTTTTTTCATGTCAGCCTTCTCGGCTTTCATAGGCATATTGTCTTTCTTAGACTCAACACCCATCATCTTTGACATCGACATTCCACCCTTTGGATAAGGCATTCCCATTGGCATAATTACATTCCTTTTCTGTAAATAGCAGAGGCTTTCTTTTCCTGTGCTTTACTCGGTCTAATCACTACACCACCTGACTCTGAACTATGTTCAACAGCCTCAGCCTGTAGCACCCTACGAGCAGATGGAGTTCCCTTGAGGTTATGCTCGCGTTTTTCCATCTGTAGATATTGAGACATCGTAGGCATACTTTTTAGGTTATGCTCCTTCTTCTCAATTCCCATCAACTTATCCCAAGACAGATGATTGATATGCTTGTTCATCTGATTAAGCATTTATTTAGCCTTTCCTAAGACCTTCTTAAGTCTAGGGTTCTTAGCCTTCGCAGCCGGACTTGCTTTACGAGCAGCTGATGCAAGAATAGCACCAGCACTATCCATAGAGATACCTTGCTTCTTAGCAATCTCTGCTTGTACTACTTTAAATCCACGATGTGGCTTTGCCTTCACCTTTTACCAGCTTTCTCATTAGTGACACCCATTGCCTTAGACATCTTGCTTTGTCCTGGATATGCTCCTTGAGTACCACTAAGCGCAGTCATTCCGTACTCTGGCGACTTGGTCAACGTTTTATCGTAACCCTTAATGGCTTCCTTTATTGCCCCCATATAATCAACTACAGATGTAAATCCAGCGGCTCTTGCTTTTTTATTTTCTTGGTCTATTGGATAACCTGCATCTACAGCATCCGCCCAAGCATCTCGTTTTCGCAACGCTGGCGTTGTCCTACTGAACACACCACCTTCATCATATTCATCCGGGTCAAATTTTTTCAATCTATTAAGTTCAGCAATTGCAGCAGACCGATTTGGGAATTGTACAAAACTTCCACTAGTACCACTACTTGCAGTAATTCTAGAATCCCGCCCCTTAGGCACAGGCACAGTTACAGGGGTCGCTTTTCCAGATAAAGACCTACGAAAGTCATCTTCATTACGGAATTTTTTAGGGTCTTGTGGCATCAGTTACAGTTCCAAGCTCTTAAAGATTTATTGATACGACTATTAGGGTCAGCAGCAGTTTTTGCAGACGTACGCTTTGCCTTCATCCCTTTCATCCTGCTACAGAATGAATCACGCCTTGCAGCATCTTTAGGCGTTTTAGGCTTAGGCGCAGGTGGCTTTAGATTTGCACCAGTAGTCTTTTTAAAATGCGCTCGTCCAGCAGCGTTCAATCCACCCTTAGGATTCTGGTATTTCTTCAGTACGCCCATAATCGGATTGTAACGTATGACGCTATTAATACATAACTGATAAACTTATCATATGGCACAAAAATTAATCACATCTACTGATGACCCTTTGTACATAAACGCAATTGTTCATCTTGCTAATCTTCTTGACGAACGCACATTCGGAACACCTATGGGCGTATCTCCAAAGTGGAAAGAGAAGTTTATTGGCAAACAGTATTGCGAAGAGGGATGCGTCAATGGACGTTGTCTGGGTCACACACTCATCTGTAACTTAGGGACAATCACTAAGCATCCAAGTTACTCGTTCTTTGTATTCCACCGGGAAGACTACTCAAACGGTAAGACCCAAAGCGTGATTTACTTCTATGAAGATGAAGCAAAAGCTGAGACTCAGTTCAACACTTTGAAACGGAGAGCAAGAGATGTTTGACAACCTCACAACAAAAGAGAAGTACATCCTTCACCTTATGGCTGTAGACAAACTGACAGTCAAAGAGATTAGCGATAAAGTACTCATCTCGACCCGTACAGTACATTACCATCTGCAAAACATCTACAAGAAAAGAGGCTATCCAACATCGGCTAGGTCTCAGATGAAAGTTGCTTTGGAATACGTTGAATATATCAATTCAGGTATTGCGGAGAATTAGTAATCATGTATACTATTTTTGTCTGAGTTATACCTACCTACCTACCTCAATTCAGGCTACCTTTCATGATGAAGAGCCAGCTTACTCCCAGAGCTGGCTCTTTTAATTTGTCTACTAGATACCTGTGCTACCTAGTCCACCAGTACGAATAGCGTCACTTGTCACTGGGGTGAAGATATCTACATCGCACTTAGCAAATACTAACTGAGCAATGCGGTCACCTTTGTTGATTACAAACTCACGCTCTTCAATGTTGTTACCCGGAACCTTTGAAAGGATTACCTTTACTTCCTGCTTGTAATCCGAGTCAATGATTCCTGGTGCATTCAATACAAAGACACCATACTTAGCAGCTAGACCTGAACGGGAACAGACCATAGCGTAATGTCCTTCAGGGATATCTACAGACACACCAGTAGACACAATAGCTATGCCACCGTTATAGACAATATGCTCTGTAGTGGCGTACAGGTCAAATCCTGCTGACCCTGACGTAGCCCTAGTAGGAATGACCGCATCCTTATCTAGTAGGTTAAACATTTTTACTCTCCTTCGATTCTTCATTCATCTCTTCCATCACACTTGCAATAAACGGAAACTGTATTTTGAACTCGTCAAATATCTTGTTAGCCAAGTCTTCATGCTCGCTTTGCGTACCATTACCACGCCGTACGTTCATATAGTGAATCCAATTACGGATGTATGAGTTGGCATACAACTTAGTAGGCGCACACTCAGGCAGAATAGCCCTTGCAGTTTCAAAGGCTACTCCACATTCAATCAACTGGTCATATGACTCTTGAATCTTGCGAACTGCATCAAAAACAATGCTGTCAGCATAAACTTGCATATCAGTTGGCAACTCAATGGATGACTGACGATTGTATGGATGCTTACCACGCATAGTTGGCGCAATAATGGGTTTATCAACCTCTGCATACCTTTGACTGAACTCCTGGACACGAATACTTGAATGCCGTATGAACTGACGGCTAACCATTCTAGTTGTCTCTATCTCGATTGTCCAGTTAGCCATTTCAAAGATTGACCAATGGTTATTACGCATACAGTATTTCAGTAGGCGTTTGTTTTCTTTTTCAGTCCTATCAAATTGCTTACTTGATGAGACTCTTGCACAGAAACAAATATGTTCCTCAGCATCTGGAGTTTTCCATATAGTCTTAACTTCGTTCATTGATTACCTATAGAATCCTTTATGTACAAGTCTTTTGAAACCTCTGCCAATCGACAGGCTGAAGCATATGCAGCACTCAAACTGCAAAGCCGTCTATTCTGCATATTTGGTGAGTGTGATATATCAACCACCAGCAAGCAGTGTAGGCACGATATTGAGTGGGTAGCTGGGGAATCAAAAGGCATATGTGAGTTCAAGCAACGTACTCATAAGTTTGGAACATACCCAGATGCAATGATTACTAAATCAAAGTGGGACTATCTAAGAAGTTACGATGGATACGCTATCCTGCTCACTGAGTTCATCGATGGCGACTACGTGACTGAAGTGCAAAGTATGCCCAACCTTGAGCCGAGGCTCGCTGGTCCAAGATTAAAGAGGAATGAGTATGACGAAGCATTGTCCGTCTTCATTCCTCTTATGTACTTTACGCCACTAGGATTGTGGGTTCCTAAGCAAACGGGTCTTCAATCTCGTTCAGGTCAGATTGACCAGTAGCTGACTTAGGCGATTCACTTCCGCCTCCAGTCTTTCCACTGTCCAAAGGCTGAATCGTATCAGCAACAATTTCCCAAGCTTTGCGTTGCTGGTTCTCTTTATCAGTGTATGAGCGAACTTGGATACGACCATCAATAGCCACAAGGCGACCCTTAGATAAGTAAGTGCAAGCAAAGTCCGCAGACTGACCCCAAGCCGTAACATCAAAGAAGTCCGTTTCCTTCTCTCGACCCTTGCGGTCAACTGCAATACGTAAGTTAGCAACTGACTTTCCACTACCAGTCTGGCGATGTTCTGGGTCAGCAACCAAACGACCAATAAGAATAGCTTTATTCAGCATCAGTAACCTCAGGATTCAAAAGCAGCTTGTACGAAGGCGTTGCAACTTGCATTGAGCGAATAGCCAACTCAGCAAAGTCTAACATAATCTTCATAGGAACTTTTGCTTCGTAGTTACGAATGTACATCCACGCTTCACCAGCAGATACAGCTGACACCATTTCAGTGCTGTCTTCGGTCTTGATTGCTACATCGTAGGTTCCGGCAACCTTAGGGTTGATTACAACCTCTGCGTCAGAATCCCTTGAAAAGGAAATAATCTTCATCACTGTACTCCTCTGACAGTAACCTGTCATCAATGACAGTGTATCACATCACTTACTTGACACTACCATCTGAGTTTCTTTTGAAACTGCGATTAGTCGCAGGTTTCACCAACCGTAGGTTGGAAGGTGCATTAGTACCACCCTTTGAAAGAGGTTTTTTGTGGTCGATGTCTTTACCCTTACGGGCTACACCATTAGCATCCATAGCCCTGCGAGCCTTTTGTCTTTCCATACGAGTTGGGTGTTCACCCCTAGCAACCTGTTGCTTATATTCCTTGTCGTAAGGCCTGGCTTTGTTTACGTATGGCATAGTCGTTTCCTTGGGTAATCATAACACAATCACTACGTGCGTCATATATATGTACATACGTAGTATGTATATATATCTTCTTGTTAACAGGGGTATAAAAAACTTGACCCTCCCCCCCTCAAAAAACTTACCCCCCAATAATCGGGATGCCTAGTAAATATTCATTCATCAAGTGGATAAATCTATCTTCTCCAACAGGATAGAATCAGTCCATAGAACCCATTAAGCCTCTGAATATGCTCAAACAAATGGGTCACTTTTACTGGGAATAATGACGTATGAGTACTGCAAAAAAGACCAATCCAAGCCTCTGGAATAAGATAGTTAGTGACGTAAAGTCATCATCTAAAGGTGGCGATTCTGGTGAATGGTCAGCTCGTAAAGCTCAGTTAGCAGTACAAAAATACAAGGCTTCTGGCGGTGGATACGAAGGTCCAAAGAAGGCTGATAATAGCCTCGCAAAGTGGACTGACCAGAAGTGGCGTACTAGTGACAACACACCTTCAGAGGGTAAAAAGCGGTACCTGCCAGATAAGGCTTGGTCAGCACTTAGCCCTGGTGAAAAGGCAGCTACTAATCGAGCAAAAGCAGAGGGCAACAAAACTGGCAAGCAGTTTGTTGCACAACCTAAGACTATTGCAAAGAAGGTATCTAAGTTCCGTTGACATGACACTTTTACTAGGTTAGAATTACCTAGAGGTAGTGTTATGACATTTGGTGAGATACACAAAAATATTGCATACGGCAAACTTGTAAGTCGTGTTCACTGGGGTAGTGACCAGCTGACATTACGTTGGTCAGAAGTATTCAACTGCTTTGTCATCAAGACCCCTGAAGCAGAGACTCAAATGGAATCACTTACCTTGCCATCTGACTGTTTCTTCGCTGATGACTGGATTGTAGTGGAGGAACCAGTATGGTAAAGCCATACACATTACATCTTGGTAACTGTTTAGATACCCTCAAAACCTATCCAGATAACAGCATAGACTCTATCGTTACTGACCCACCGTACGGTATATCGTTTATGTCCAAGAAGTGGGATTATGACGTACCTTCCGTTGAGATATGGCAAGAATGCCTACGTGTGCTTAAGCCTGGTGGCTATCTTTTGTGCTTTGCTAGTACCCGTACGCAGCATCGTATGGCGGTCAATATTGAAGATGCTGGATTCACCATCAAAGATTGTATTGCGTGGGTGTACGGTAGTGGATTCCCTAAATCACACAACGTAAGTTGTGCTATCGATAAGTCATTTGGGCATCCGAATAGGGGCAGAGCAATCCCTACAGCGTCCACATATCAAGCCTCTGACGTTGATAAAGAGAACAAATTGACCAGTAATTCGGTTGCTCCATATGAGCCTATTACTGATGAAGCCAAGGCTTGGCAAGGCTGGGGGACAGCCCTAAAACCGGCAATGGAAATGATTACTATGGCTCAAAAACCTGTCAAAGGTACGATTGCAAGCAACGTATTAGAGTGGGGTACAGGAGCCATTAACGTAGATGCCACACGTGTTCCTATGGATGAAGATGACTTTACTAAGTTATCTACTGGCGTAGATAAGATACGTGAAAGAGGTGGCGTAATGGATAACTCCTGGAAGAATAGTAGTGACCTATCAGGTGCAAATCCAGCCAATCCACTAGGCAGATGGGGAGCAAATTTCATACATGATGGCTCACAAGAGGTATTAGACCTATTCCCAGATAGTACATCAAGGGCGTTTAAAGCAAAGCCAAGAGATAGCCATAATTCGCTTACATTCTGTAAGAATGGAGGCACAATAAATGACAATTATGTTGATGGTGGATACAACGACTCTGGCTCAGCAGCTAGGTATTTTTACTGTTCTAAGGCTAACAAAAAAGACCGTAACGAAGGACTAGAAGACTTAGAACCTAAACAATACTCGCATGATGGCAGAGAAGTACGCAACGAAACAGCGTATCAACGTAACGATAGTGTAGCTGCAAACCATCATCCAACGGTAAAACCTACCGACCTTATGTGCTACCTAGTACGAATGGTCACCAGGAAAGGGTGTACGGTATTAGACCCATTTATGGGTAGTGGTACTACAGGCAAGGCAGCAATGCGTGAGGGTATGAACTTTATTGGTTGTGAGCTTGACGCAGAATACTTAGCAATTGCTGAGAAGCGTATTCAATACGAACTCGATAAACGAGTCTAACAATATTGGAGATACTCTAATCTGTATCCTCGGAATTGAAGCCCTCGATAGGTGAAAGAGTAAGCCCTATCTAGACCACCTTGAC
>JACCEC010237795.1_pt1 | contig 59271 bp, 53 predicted proteins | sample 7450121 | NCBI WGS metagenome assembly JACCEC01 (sample SAMN15323455, study PRJNA562643) | freshwater metagenome | isolation source: river surface water | place: USA:Blue River Watershed | collected 2017-08-18
ACGAAGGTATGTTGGTTGTTCGCAGTGAGCTTCGCAGTATGTGTAGCCATCATCATCAGCCCGTTGCTGGTGTTGCCTATATTGGTATTATTGCGGCTTCCAAGCTCATTGGACTCTCTAAGTACACACGCATCGCACAGTGGTGTGCAAGACGTGGAACTCTCCAGGAGGAACTTGCTAATGATATTGCTCGCGAGATCTCCAAAGCTACCGGAGCAAAAGACGTAGGTGTTTATATTCAAGCCACACATGGTTGCTGTGAGAATCGTGGCATCATGGCGCATAGTAGTTTAACACAAACTACAGTTCTTAAAGGTGCCTTTAAAGATGATGCTGGCACGAAGAAAGAATTCTTTGATAACATCAAAATGCAACAAGAATTTGCCCCAAGATAAGGAGAAAAGTATGCAGGTCAGAGTAGAAAACAAAGAAGAAGATATCGGTAAGTGTGGTTGCGGACGTAGCCCAACTGGAAAATGTATTGGTTGGCACGGGTTGAGTGAGGAAGAATTCCGAGAAAGATTAGCTATCTGGGAAGTAGAAGATTATAAACGCAGAGCCCAAGAATTATGGAATGATTCTTGCACGTCGGGTAGATCTGAATGAACTCCGTCGATATGGCCAACGATCTAATCAATCGTGCTAAAAATCTAAAGAAGTTTGAAGTAAAGCGTATGCTAGAAGATGGCATTCTGTTTAATGGGTCTGTTCCTTTTGACATCAAAGGCAAGGATGATTGTTATTGGATTTACGCTTATGCTGTCACACAAGAAGAAGCGGAAGCACAGGTCGATGCTTGGTTAAGCGACAGAACATGACGCAACCTCTTAAAGACGAGCTAATGGTCCAGCAACAGTTGCCCGCTACCGATCGTCGCGAGTGGGCCTGGCAGCATATGGTAGCTGTGATGATGTTGAACCAAACCGGAAGAAAAGCAGTCAAATATGTGCTGCCTTTGTTCTTGGATCGGTGGCCTGGGCCCGGAGAATTCCTATGGGCTATGGAAGATGAAGTCAAAGAAGTTATTTGGCCTTTGGGCATGTATAATACTCGTTTCAAAAGATTGAAAAGAATGACTGCGGACTTCTTGACTTGGGACGGAAATGATGCTACAATGTTATATGGCATTGGCAAATATGGTTCAGATAGTTATGAAATCTTTTTCAAACAAAACTACACCGTTGAGCCTACAGACAAAGAACTGAAACGATATCTCGCAGAGGAGATTTTTAATGTTGTTGAAACTGCTTGAACGACTAGGACGTAAACGTATCATTTATGATCGTGTTCACAACGAACCCTATCTAGAACGGTATTATCTCTTTTTAAAAGAAAGAGATCGTTTCCCTTTTAACATTTTCCTACACAAGTTTCTTAAAGGTGACCCAGATGATGTCCATGATCATCCCTGGCCCTATGCTACACTAATCTTGAAAGGTGGTTATTATGAATGGGTTCCGCAGTTTAACGCAGACGGTCGTAAAACATGTGAAGTACGTAAATGGAGAGGACCCGGCCATTTTCGTATATGTAGCCCTAACTCTTATCATCGTATTGAGCTTAAGCCTGGCGTAACAGCGTGGACGCTGTTCATGCCTGGTCCTCACAAGCGTGATTGGGGTTTTCTAGTTAACAACAAATGGGTTCAACATGAACAATATCTCAAGGAAAGATATGAACAAGCTCGTAATCAAACAACATGAACTCGATGGACTAGTCAGTAAACTCTGTAGAGATATAATCATCAGCGGTTGGCGTCCTGACTACATAGTAGGAATCACCCGAGGGGGGTTGATTCCTGCTGTCATGATTAGTCAATATCTTAATGTTCCTATGCATGCGTTAGGAGTCAGTTTAAGAGATGGTGATGGCGGAGAATCTAATCTATGGATGGCCAGTGATGCTTTAGGACCGAATAGTAGAGAACGGTTTGTAGAAGACGAAAATGATGTAGCAGGTGTATTAGAAGCAGCTAGCGATCTGTTGGAAGCTGGAACCTATAAAGAAATCTTGTTAGTAGACGATATCAATGATACAGGTGCTACGTTTAATTGGATCATGAATGATTGGCGTAGCGGTTGTTTTCCTGGAGATGATAGTTGGGATGAAGTTTGGAATAACAATGTAAAATTTGCTGTAATCGTTGATAACCTTGCCAGCAAGTGCAATGTTAAAATGGATTTCGTAGGTAAAGAAATTAATAAAGCAGAAAACGATGTTTGGGTAGATTTCCCTTGGGAAGATTGGTGGACTAAATGATAAGAAAACTTTTTAAAACTCAACCTAACCTTCAGTATCCCTTGATGCGTGATCCTAAAAGGAATCCTAAATGCTATGAACTTACTGATCAAGAACGTGAAGAGGCTGTTCGACGAGTGGATGAAATCCTACGAGAACGAGCTGCTGAACAAGCACAGACATACTACGGAGCCTAAATGACTAGATTAAGAATAGCATTAGCACGTTGGATTTTAGGCAAGCATTGTGCCTGTTATAACATGGGCTATCACAAACTCTGTGATTTTCGTAATCAAAGGATTGGAAGAAAGATATGAAAGACACATATAAAATATTTCCTGCAGAGCCCGCGATGATCGAAGATAGCAAGGCGCCGTGGACAGAATTAGTCGAGGAAGATTATCATGTTAAAGTATTCCGTGATATATACCCTGTTACTGAAGGACATCTGTTGTTCGTGCCTAAATACAATACTGTTTCTGTCTTGATGGATTGTTTCGAAGATGCTATTAAAGATGGTATCGGTCGTGTACAATCTGGCGAGTGGGATGGATTTAACATTGGGATGAATTATGGACCGGCAGCAGGGCAAACAGTACCGTGGCCCCATGTGCATCTTATTCCGAGGCGCAAGGGAGATATGGAAGACCCCACCGGAGGCGTGAGACACGTTATTCCAGAACGAGGAAATTATAGGAAGTGGTAATGTCAAGAGCATTGTTTATCGGAGATAGCCATACCTGCGGGTATTGGAGTCACCCAACCGATCAAGGTCCAGGATCTTATACATACTGGAATGATAATAATTATGCAGAAGTCTATGCACAGACAAACAATAAACCAGTAGCTATCTACGCTATGGCTGGGGTGAACAATCGTGTATATACAGATTGGATGAAAGCCATGTTTGAGAAATATGATGATATAGATGAAGTATTTCTTTGCATGGCTCCTTTTAATCGATTTACTATCGGGTTCGATGGAACATTAGATGACGCAGTTATTCCTGTAGATCATTTTACTACCAAAATGCCTTCATCCGATGGTTTTATTGATAGATACTGTGATCTTACTATTAATAAAGAAAATTTACAGTTGTTTAATAAAGCCTTAAGTGATGACTATAATACTTTTCCGGGCCTTGATCTAGATCCAGAAAACGGACTGAAGACTCCGGACTTAAGAAAACATACATTCATGCAGATTAAATTGTTCTTTGATATGAATAGCTTCATAGAAAAACGAGATTTTTTATTGAATGTATATGTTTGGGATCGCATGTGTCATGAAAGAAATGCTAAACTTTATCTATTCAACGTTACTGATAGATTACGTTATCCACAAACATTCGAATATTATGGAGATTTAAAATCTACTACACTTTCGAGAAAAGCAGTAGAAGGTTTTTTTAAAGAACGACATATAGATCATACTAGATATTATCTAGAAGATCAAGAACATTATAATCGAGAATATCACGAATTGATAGCGACTAAATATCTGCCCTGGTTGAAAGCACAATGATTAAAATATTAGTAGCAGGAGATAGTTTTGCAGCAATTTATCCATTTGCTAAATTAGGCTGGGTTAATATTCTTGCACATCGTCATCTTGTGACTAATCTAGCACAAGCAGGTTGCGGTGAATACAAAATATTGCAACAGATAAAATCTGTAGATATCAAAAATTTTGATCTCATCATTGTCAGCCATACTAGTCCTAGTAGGGTACATGTTCCAGAACATCCTATACATAAAGAGGGATTCCATAAAAATTGTGATTTATTAGCTAATGATATCATGGATCGAAATACCTGGTTCAATCCTAGTCTAAAAGCAGCACAAGGCTGGTTTAAACATCATTATGACGATCAATATCAAATAGATGTTTACCAGTTAATAAGAAAACACATCAACGATTTATTAACAAATGTTCCTTATATAAGTCTCACACATACAGAAATCAGTAGAGATCTTGCTATCGAGTCTAACAACATTGATTTCAGCGAGTTGTGGAAAAAAGAGCGAGGTCCTATCAATCATTACACTATTCCGGGTAACAGAATCATTTATGAAAAAATCGCAGAGTATATAAATGAAAGATAATACGATCACAGTACCATGGCAAAGTCAAAGTAATGTATGGTGGAGCGAAACTTGTGCTAATATAATCGAAGTATTTGGATTGCCGGGTGGTCGATATACTACAGAAGTTAGCGCAGAATGTATGCATTTCTTTTTTAAAAATGAAAAAGATGCGTTTATGTGTAAAATTTTAATCAGCGACGAATTATGAAAAGTATTATTCCGTTAACTGCTGTTCTAGTATCTCTTTTGATTCTTGTGTTTTCTAACTACGGAGAATCAAACGTCGTAACCTATGATTGTAGTATGGCTGAATGGCATCCAGACATTCCTCCTGCTGTAAAAGAAGAGTGTAGGAGAATAAAACACGAAGAATTAGAAAAACTTCGTGAAGAAAAGAAAAAGAAATTAATTATTACATGAAAACCTGGACCTTAACTGTTGAAGAAGATCCTACCACCGGAGACGGTGTGATAACTTTTCCTCCTGATTTACTTTTAGAAGCCGGGTGGAAAGAAGGAGATTGCTTACATTGGATCGATAATGGCAACGGGTCTTGGAATATTATCAAAGAAGACTTGACAACTTTTGTAAAAAATGGTATAATAAAGAATGGATAAAATTAAAATCGCAGAGCTGTTTTACAGCATTCAAGGCGAAGGACGCTATATGGGTGTGCCTTCTGTTTTCTTACGCACATTTGGCTGTAACTTTAAATGTGCTGGGTTTGGTATGCCTAAAGGTGAAAGTACCGTAGAAATAGAACCTATCGCAGCCAATATAAATCTTTATAACAAATATGAAGATCTTCCGCTGGTATCTACGGGCTGTGACAGCTATGCTTCTTGGCATCCTGCATTTAAACACTTGAGTCCGTTTTACGCTCCAGATGAAATCGCAGAAAATATCATGAAGGTACTTCCATATGGTCGTTGGGAGGACGAACATCTTGTGATCACCGGAGGAGAACCGTTACTCAAATGGCAGAACATTTACCCGGAACTGCTCGGTCATAGTAAGATGCAAGGATTAAAAGAGATAACTTTCGAGACTAATGGTACTCAACATTTAACTCCAGAATTTAAAAAATATCTCCTAGACTGGGCACAAGATCCCCCATTCTCTAGTAGAGAAGTAACTTTTAGTGTAAGTGCTAAATTGAGTTGTAGCGGCGAGGCTAGAGAGATTGCTATACAGCCGGACGTAGTATGCGAATACGAGGAGGTTGGTTACACTTATCTCAAATTTGTTATAGCCACAGAAGAAGATGCGGAAGAAGCCATCGAAACAGCAGACATCTACAGAGCGAACGGATTCTCCGGTCCTGTGTATCTTATGCCCGTAGGCGGTGTGGAAAGTGTTTATACATTAAATAATCGCCGTGTAGCAGAACTAGCAATGAAGAACGGACTTCGCTATTCAGATCGCTTACAGGTGCCGTTATTTAAAAACGAGTGGGGAACTTAATGCAAAAATTTATCAAACGTATCATGGGATTAGATAAGTTAGAAGAATCTATCCAAAAAGCAGAAGAAGATTTGAAACTAGCCAATGAAAGAGTAGAGGCTGCAGAAAAAGCACAGAAACTTGCTCTAGAGCAAGAAGAATTGGCTAAATTATCTCCAAAAGATCGTGCTACCAAGCTCAAGGAACCGTGGGTCACTGTATTAAATACTCATGTAAACAAAGACAACGTTCGAAATGGTTTTTTCGAACTTGACTGGAACGAGTATTTTGTGTTACAATTAAAGCAAGAAGGTTACGGTTTAGAAGGCGATAAAGAGGAAGAAATCGTCGATCGTTGGTTTCGTGAACTTTGTGCCAATGTTGTAGTTGATGGCGATTATGGCGGTCCTGTGGAAACAGGGTCTTTAGACATACAGGCAGTGAAGAAAAGTAACGTATGATTTATAAAATGGTCAGTATGGAACCTTTAACGAAATATGCTCCATCGTGGGATTTTTCGATAGGACTGACACAATGGAAAGATAGTCAAAATCAAATTTCTAATATCAAGAAATGGTTATTAGACAATGAACAGAGAATCCTCAAAGAGTTTTCTGTTAATTTCGACGGCGGCACAGGATTAGGAAACGACAGCGTGACTAGTAGATTCGGTCGTTATAACCTATTTCAGTTTTCAAATGAACTTCCGGAACTTGCATCTTTACTTAATTTTTTCAGGCATTCCTATTTGGATTTTATCAGAAAAGATCAGAGCGAAATAAAAGATACTTCTATCGTGTGTTGGTTTAATGTTGTAAAAAATCAACAGAAGATAGAAAAACATCATCACGGCGCCGGCCACGATGTATATTTAAGTGGTAATTTTATGTGCGACGACTACGCAACTAAAACTATTTATCAGTGCCCGTTTGATGTAAATGTAGAGCTTCCTGTGATCAACCAAAAGGGTATGCTATCTTTATTTCCAACTTGTTTACCGCATTATACAACAACCTACGAATCAGATTCAGAGCAACGAGTAAGTATAGCATTTGATATACGATTAGACGACCTAAACGGTGTAGAAGACTTGACCGCTATACCATTCATGAACACAACCATTTTAAAAGAATTAGAAAATGACTTACATACTAGTTGATACTGCTAACACATTTTTTCGTGCCAGACATGTCATTAACGGCGATGCTGACATCAAGCTCGGCATGGCATTCCATATAACTCTAAACTCTATTCGTAAAGCATGGCAGCAGTTCAACGGCAGTCACGTTATCTTCTGTTTAGAAGGTAGATCTTGGCGCAAGGACTATTATGAGCCTTATAAGCGCAATCGCAGTGATGCTCGTGCTGCGTTAAATGAGCGTGAGCAAGAAGAAGATCGTGTATTCTGGGAAGCATTTGATACATTCAAAGAATTTATTAAAGACAAAACTAATTGCACGATTTTACGGCATGATCAATTAGAAGCAGACGATCTCATCGCAGGTTGGATACAAAGCCATCCAAATGACGACCATGTTATTATCAGCACTGATACAGATTTTGTACAACTTATCGCACCCAATGTAAAACAATATAATGGTGTAATGGAATGTACTATAACACATGAAGGGTATTTCGATGACAAAGGTCGCTCAATCATCGACAAAAAAACCAAAGAAGCAAAAGCAGCACCAAACCCAGAATGGCTCTTGTTCGAAAAATGTATGCGTGGTGATACCAGTGATAATGTCTTCTCGGCGTATCCAGGTGTGCGCACTAAAGGCACAAGCAAAAAAGTGGGTCTTACTGAAGCGTTCGAAGATCGTAAAACCAAAGGATTTGCATGGAACAATCTCATGCTTCAGAGGTGGACTGATCACGAAGGCAAAGAACACAGAGTGCTAGAAGATTACGAACGCAATCGTAGACTGATTGATCTTGCTCATCAGCCAGACAATATCAAAGAAATTATTGCTAGTACTATCGCCGATGCCATTGGTGAAAATAAAAACATCAATCAAGTCGGAGTTAAGTTAATGAAATTTTGCGGTCTGTACGATCTTAAAAAGATTTCAGAACAGGCACAAAGCTATGCGGAGCCGTTAAATGCTAGATACAATATCAAAGAAGACCACAGTTTGTCAGTATAACGATACCTGTAAATCTAAAACAGACACATGTTGGGAGAACAATATGACAGAGATACACGCTAAACCAATCATCCAAGACAAGTTTTGGATCATCGAAGAGAACGGCGAAAAAATCGCTACCTTGAGAAAAAATGAAGATAATCGATTCGTGATGAGTAACGAATTGGGTATCAAAATATATGAAAACAAAAAAAGTTTAACTGATCAATTCGGCAAAGATTTTTTTGTAGTCAAGATTGTTAAAGAAAGTGATACCGCTCTTCCAAACGAAGTACATGGTTATGCTACCAGTGCCGAGCCGCATAATCCATTATACGATGTAAAAAGAAAACTTCCATTATTCACAAAAAGCGAAGATTCAAAAAGTTTATATTGTGCTGGATATTATATTATTAAATTTGACAAAGGCTGGGTCAAGAGCTTCTGTCCTAAATTAATCACCTTACAACGATATCCGTACAAAGGACCATTTAAAACTGAATTCGAAATGAAACAGGTATTGTCAAATGTCTCAAAATAAATTACCAACAACATTGCCTACTGTAGAAAAAATTATAGCTAGGACAGTAACAGCAGAACGTAGCCAACAAAAAGAAATACGAATCACTATACAAGAAGCACGTGACTTAACTGCTGAATTGGCTATATTGACTTCTAAACTAGGTACTACTGTTCAGGAAATACATCAAATGCTGCTAGAAATTAAGGCATCTACTACTCAAATTGACGTTAAGTTCGACGGCGGAACATTTTAAAAGTGATAAATATATACGTGGTTTATTAGGATACGTATATAAATGAGCAGACCAAAACCTAAAGTAATTCTTGAACATGCTAATAAAGAGAATTACAAAGTTGAACAAATACTAGAAAGCGATGCTATCTGGGCAGTGTTTTACAAGAAGAAACCTTTTAATTTAAAGAGTGGTAGTCTGTTGGCAAATTATTCAGGACCTAAATATAAAAAGGTAAGTTTCAGTAATCCAGGCCACGCTCATAATCTAGCCAAAAAATTAAACAAACTATTTAAGACATCTGATTTTAGCGTTTATAAATTAACCGACGGCGAAGAAATTAAATGAGCGATGGATTCAAAAGACAGATACACTGAAATTTTTTTAAAAGCGGCAGGCCAACCCTACGACGAAAAAATAATAAAAAACTATCGCAGTCGATGGTGGTTTAGCACACGTGAAAAAAACGAAGGCGGGCTTCGGATCACTGATCAGTGTTTAGAGTTTATCGAACAAGACGCTGATATCAAAACTTATAAAATTGATCTTCCTAAAGATCTAACCATCGGCCCGCAGGTTCTAATTTGGTTAGATCAATTTTTAGAAACTCCCTGGCATCTAGAAAAAAGATATATTAAAGTCCTATCAGAAAAATCTGCTTTTGAACTTTATCTTTTTTCTGGTGATGTAAAGAAAATGGGGTCTTCAAAAGCTATGAGCAAAAGGTTAGCTCAAGATCAACCCCTGTCATAAACTACATAGTTAAATAAATCATATGTTAGATCTTAACGCTCTTGATATTTTAAATTGCAGAAAAGTTTCTGTAGAAGCACCTCATTTTTCTAAAATATCAGTATCCGGAAAAGAATGGATGGATGATAAAATAGAAGAATGGATTATTGCTAATTTAAAAGGGCGTTACTATCTTATAGATCAACCTTACATCACTGATGAAGGAAAATTAAAAACTGCCAAATTCGCAGGCTTTGAAGATCATAAAGAGATAACTTACTTTATATTAGCCTGTCCTCATTTAAGGAGAAATTGATGACTGACGAAGTTAAACAACCAGAAGCACCAGTAGCCGACCAACCAGAAGCTGCACAACCCCCCGCAGGTCCGGATCTCAATATCACAGATCTTGCTGCGGTAAGAAGTATCATTGAAGTCGCTACACAACGTGGCGCATTTAAAGCTGCTGAACTAGAATCTGTAGGTAAAATCTATAATAAATTATCTACATTTTTAGACGCAGTAAGCAAAAAGGAACAATAATATGAAAGCACTAAAACACACCGGAAGAATTGAAAAGTCGGGAGCGAAAGTTTTAGTAGCGTTTAGAACGCTTCCCGGCGAATCTAATCATGCTCTTGTAGTGCCAGTATCACAACTTTCTGATTCTTATCACGATAGTATCATGAGTGTAGTAGAAAGCGATCAGGCACAAGAAGCATTTGAGTTTGGGGAGATAATGTTCACACGTACATTTCCAGACGGCAGACCTATGTTGCAGGCATTACGTGCCGATGGGCTTTTACAAAAAGTTCCTACAGATGCTGTTGTTATGACTCCAGGAACCAATGATGTGATTCCATTGCATACTCTTAATATGCTGATAGCAGAGCAAAAAAATTGTGCTGTAGACGACTTATGTACATTTGTATCTGGGGCACCTAAAACAAAACCAGGCGACGGTGTTGAAGAGGTTGCCACTGTAAAAGATCTTGGAGAGCCTAGCATTCCTGCTCCGCAAAAATTACAGGCTAACACAAACGAAGTATTGTCTGATAAAGACATTGCCAAAGGCCTTCGCAGCCAGGCAGATGCACTTTATAAAGAAGCAGCACGTCTACGTAAAGAAGCAGAAGACTTGGATCCTACTGTAAAGAAATCTTCAAAGGCTAAAGAAACAACAGATGCCTAAACCGTTGTTTAAGCCACCGAAACATCTCATAGAAGAGTGGCCGGAAGTTTTTGAAGATATGTACATGAATACTATGCCAGTCTATTATCTAGACATGATACGTATGGAATTCACAGATGGAAGAATATGGGAGATCAATGTACAGGATCAACTGTGCGATCTCCCTAACGATCTTGTTGCATCAAGATTAATTGAAACTTTTCAAGAATTCAAAGAAGATATCAAGAAGATTGATTTTAAAATTGATGTCAACAGATTAAAATCGGATATTAAAAAACAATCTAAAGATATTCTTTAATTATCTAATAGAGTTTTCCACAATGCACGACTTTGCTTAATCGAAGATTCTTTTAATTCGAATAACGAGTCGTATCTTTCGTTCCATAACTCTAATGAGTTTTTCTTGATTCCTGCATTTTGTAAAACTTTATAAGTTAAATTTCTTAATTTAATATCATAAACATATCTATGATGTGTCCAAAATAGAAATTTACTTTTTTTCGTTGCTTCGATTGAAATTTCTTCAGCTAATTCATAATCTTCAATTTGTTCCCAAAATCCGGTTACAAATTGTTTTTCTCGATATTTAATTTTTTTAAAAGTCCAAAGATAATAGAGAGAAAATTCTGTGGCATTATTGATTGGCCAAGAATTTAAATTGATCCCTAGGTACGATACTAAAGATTTTATCTCGCTAGTTTTCCAGACACACGGTGTCATGCATGAACTAAAAGAAATTTCATTCTGTATATTTAAAATTTTTGCAGCTTCTTTATGTGCTGAAATAGTAAAATCATTTTTTTGAAATAACGGAATATGCTTAACCTTATTTCCGGTTACAAACGATCGCTGATCAGTTGGCCTAATTAAAAAATTTTTAGCATCAACTATCAATACCCAGTCGTCCCTAGATTTAGAAGCATACCACATTTTAAAAATCTGTTGACGATGCCACCCAGAAATTTCTAATGACGAATCCGGAACTATTATATCAATGTTCCAGTCGTTCATAAACAGTTTAACTTTTTCAGCGGCTTCTAAACAAATCGGATCTGGGTCTTCGACGATTAAGGTCCAATGTTTATTATCTTTCCAAAATTTTTTAAAAGTTATTGCTTGTAATAATACCTGCGGAATGTCGTCAAAATGAAAAACTGTTAAAATCTGCATCTTATTTTTTTTCTAATCGCCAATTTCTAGATTTATCATCCATCTTATCGTGTGTGTAGATCCTATCTACTCTGCTGTAAGTTCCGCAGATATTTGAACAATATGCCATCTTGCCTTCGGCGCAACTAGGTTTAGACCATGTATCTGTAAAAACACGATCTAAATGATGAGCTTCTAATACTTCTTCTAAAGAATGTGTATTAAGATCAAAATGTTCCCATCCATATTTGTTCATTTCATAGTGTAGTTGAAGACTTTGGCTATCGGTGTGTACTCCATTTAAATGTGTTCCTATGTAACAGCACGGCATAACACGACCAAAATTATCTACAAATATCTCTACGCCGCCAGCCATGGTTCTAGCTTTACATTTAATTTCGGCATGATCTAACGATTCGTTGTTTTCCGAACGTAACACATCATATGCCTTTTCAACTCTGGCTTGATAATCATTATGTGGTGTTCGAGATTCTTTTAATCTGCGATAATGGTCTGGATCAAAATTCCAAAACTGTTCTATGATCTGTTCTGACACAGGAGTTTCAAGATTTCTATTTTTAGGATCTTTAGGCGGATCTATCCAGTAGTCTAGTTGACCTTCTCTGGTCATGGCGCTCATCCTTTGTAGGTTAGTACCGTTATCAACTCCTAACGCTTTTTTAGGCACGAAGTTTACAAATCCCATCTTTTTACTTAATTCTTTAGCTTCGTCTATCTGATGTTCGTTGTGTCCGAATATCAGGAAATCCCATTCAGCGAATCCGCCGGCATCTATAAAGGCCTGCGCATTAGCAGTGACTTTATCCCATTCTACGTTTCTTCTATATAAATGGTTAGTATCGGATAACCCATCTATACTAAATGTAACTTGCCAACGCCAATGATCTCTACGCTGTTTGGCAAAGAGACTACCCAGTTTGGTCCAGAATTCTGGCTTTCGCATACCTCCATTAGTGTTCATTCTTATAGAAGTATGCCCGGGACTAGATTCTGCAATATATTCGCAGATTTCATATAGATCTTTGGCCATACCCGGATCACCATGTACTCCACAAAATAAAATTACTTCACATTTTTTTATAATATGCGGAGGAAAATATTTTTTAAATTTTTCTATAGTGATTTGATCTATTTCTAGATCAGGACGAATCAAAGGGCTGTTGATATGAAATCTGGTACACATAGGACAGGCTGCGTTACAGGCGTTGGTTAGTTCTACGTGTAATTGATTTAATTCTTGTAAATTGAAAAAATTATTCATAACCTATATGCTTTGCGAATTCTGGAAATACTTGAGAAAAATTTTGCTTTCTGTATTCATCATGTATTCTAGTAAACTGTAGAAACTTCTGCCAGTTTTCTGGATCAGGTCGTCCGTTCTTGATGTAATTGATTATTCCAGGGACATGATGTTCTAGCATCCATGGATCTGCTATAGAAGAATCTATAGCAGACAATCTATCTACAACATAAGTTTTATATTCTTCGGGTAGTTGATTTAGATTGTACCAGATAGGCCCGTGTACTAAATTTAAATAAGGACCAAACTGTGAAAAATTCTGCTTATGTTCTCGAAGTATATCAGGAAGAGCTGTAATATTGATAGAACTCAAAGTTATGCACCAGCCCAAATATAAATTATTAGTGCGTTGATTAAATTCAACAGCACGTTGCATGTTTTCTCTAACTTCGTTCCACTTGGCTGGAAATCTCATATATTCAAATTGATCTCCGATACCGTCTATGCTGAAACTCAAATGTACATGTCGAAAATGTTTGAAAATCTCTATCTTTTCAGCAGGCCATTGTGTTCCGTTGGTAGCATAATGTATCTCCATATCACTGGCGTAGCCCTTTTCTACGGATGCTTCTAATATTCTCCACATCTTTTTACTCATGAAAGGCTCGCCGCCGTAGAAGTCAAACTGTTTGATAGTAGCGAGGTTCTCTTCTAGATCATCCCAAAAAGGACTATCTTCATCGTACCATTGATGATACTTTTTCATTTCCTGGGCATAAAGTTTATACGTAGGATATCTAGATTTTTCATAGACATCATAATATTCTTCCATCCAAGTGCTACTTGAATGCGGCGCACAAGTTCTACATTTTAAATTACAGGTATTACCAAGATTAAGTTCAAATTTAGCTAGACCTTGGAATGGTTGATTTCCTTGTCGTAACCATGTAACGTATTTTTCATTGTCCCTCTGTCGTTTACTTTTACGACCTGCGTCTTCTTCCTCGAAGCACCACATGCAAGGCTTGTGCCTTATTCCGTTGGCCAATTCTTCTCTGGCTATTTTAAAATCTAATTGATCGAAATTCACAGTTATAGGTTCGCTACCTAGGCTGTGTTTAAGATTCTCGTTGCGATACATACAACATATTTTAGTAGTGCCTGTGTTATTACCGCTCATAGCGTGATCAGCATTCACGCACCATGTATCTAGATTTTTATTTTCTATCATAATTTTCGTATATGTCTTTGCATTGGAGATAAAAATCTCCGTATTCAGGAAATGTCTCTAAAAGATTAGTACCTAGTCTACGATCGTTTTCAGTAAAGAAGCTGTAGAAATCCCTTCGTCCTTGACGAATTTTTTCTTCACTCACTGGATTTTCTCGCATGTAATCTGTAACACGCTTAAACTTTTCATATTCAACACCTGTAAACCATTGTTGATTATCTTGTATAAACTTTAATGTAGATTCTTGATATTGTAAAAATTCTTTAGGAAGAATATTGATCATCCAATGAGGTGGCTCTTTTAAATATGGTGTGTCAAAACTTACCGCTTCCATGCCATATTCTTTACGCCATTCAATGACTTTGTGTAACAGGCTTTGAAAATTAGTTACACAAAGAACATTGTAAGTACACATAAGATTCACTGTGGTTCCTAGTTTAATTACTTCTTTAACGTTGCGTTCCCAATGATCGCACTTTAGACCGGTTCGCATATATTCTGCCTGCGCACCCCAACTGTCTATGCTGGTAAAGAAACTGAATTTACGTATCTTTTTCTGTTCAGTAAGACTTTTAACACGAGCTAAAAGTCTATCAATCTTTTCAAAAGTTACACCCAGATTACTGTTTAGTGTGATCTCTAGATGAGGCGCGGGTTCCTTTTCTAACAGATCAAAAAATTTCATAGCACCCGGATTCATTAGAGGTTCGCCTCCTGTGATACGAAGAGTATGCAGATCGTTGCGAAGACTCGGCCACCACTTCCAGAAAGCTTCTATATATGGGTTTTCCTCGTTAGGAGCATAATAGGTGCCCGATTTTAAAAATTCGATACCGTATTGATTATAGGTAAGATCGTAATTTCCATTCTTTTTAATTTCGTCAACCCACAATGTACTGGCCTGTGGGCAGCAATAACCGCAACGATAGTTACATCCGTTACCGAAACTAACTTCTAGATATCGAGGATTAATAGGAGCATCCCATGGAAGCTCTGCTAGTTTTTCTATCAAAGGTTCTGCGAAATCGCTGCTACTGTGTATCATTCTATCACTGATGTGTTCACCTGGCAGATCCTCTATGTTCCAACAATAGTAACATTCTTCAGGCCGGCCACCTTCTAACATAGTTTTACGTTGTTGTTTTTTCCACGTAGTATTATGTAAGGCGCTGGCGTCTATGGCTATCTCATCTAAACCTATATGATGCGGTCTAGGATGATAGCAACTGTGATTGTCTCCGGTATGAAGATACAGAGTTTGATGTAGCCATTTCATAGCACAAAAACCCGGGCCGACTTTGTTTAATCGATCTCTTACATTTTTAATATGTTGTACTCTATTGTCCATTTATCTGTTTACTCTTTTCCCACACGGTATTTAACTCTGGAAACGTTGACAGAAAATCTGTACCTCTCCTGCGATCGTGTTCTTTAAAATAAAGATAGAAATTCTTCAAGGCTGTTTCATTGTTAAAATTACTACCCTTAATCCAGTCTATTAATCTCTGTACTTTGTCTATTTCAAAATCCTTAAAACCTTTGAATCTCGTAGACCAGGTTTCTTTATTAGCCTGCATAAAAGTCAGTGTTGATTCTAGTGTTGCAATCATTTCCGGCGCTATTCTAGGATCCATCCATTCGGGACTAGACAACTGCGGAACATCAAACCATATCAGCTGACGGTCTGTGTTATATTCCTGCCGTAGTTTTAATATATTTTTTATATATTTCTCAAATCCCGGATAACTCAATACATTAAAAGTTATAATAAATGTAAGGCTATGTTTCTTGCTGTCACGTAAATATTCTGTGATATTACGATATAAAAGATCAAATTCAAGACCGTCACGAATATATTCTGCCTGTGCGCCCCAGGAATCTAATGAGCAAAACAACATGAAATGATCTATAGCATCTCGATCTGTAATTTCTTTGAGTCCTGTTATAAATTTGCTCCATTGGTCTCCAGGTGGACAACAGTTACTAGTAATACTTAAATGCAGATCCGATTTAGGATTATCTTTAACATATTCAAACATTCGAAATGTATTTTTGTCCATCAATGGTTCGCCGCCGGTCATACGAAAAGTATGTAAGGTAGGATAAACATCGGGCAACCATTCCCAGAATGCCTTAAGATAAGAATTATCCGGGCCGTTGTCTATGTTTAATTTTTTAACCCATGTTAGATCGTTGTGCCAGCGATCCGATAATATGTAAGCACCATTACGTTCTATGTCTTGTTGCCAAGCAGTAGATAAATGCGGACTACAATAAGTGCATCGGAAATTGCAGGCTTGATTAAAATTTACTTCAACATATCTAGGTTTAGCATTACCTGTGTGACCTAACTTTTTAGCTTCTTCTATTAGGCCTTCTTCGTAAATGTCTTTGCTACGATAAGCACGATCACTTAAACTGTTACCGTGATCTTCGGTTTCCCAACAAAAAGAACATTCTGGCGGCCTCTGACCTTCTAACATCAGCCGACGTTGTTCTTTTTTATATTTGGTATTGTGTAGAGCACTGACATCTACGATTACTTCTTCTATAGGAATTTTATGACTACGAGGATGATAACAACTATGCGTTTGACCTGTAGGAATGTGCAGGCTAACATTAAACCACTTGGCTAGGCAGAAGCTAGGGCTTACTTGATTAAGTTGTTCAAAAACTGTTTGAGCATTAAGGATATATCCGGAGACAAGTTCTCCGTTAATATTTTTGACCTTATCTCCTTTGATGTAATCATTGCTCATTATTTTTTAGCCAAGTGTCGTATCTTTGTTTAAGCCAATCATAATCGTTGATTTTTACTAATGCGTCGTTGTCACCGATTGAATCATATCCATAACTTCTACCTTCTATAGCCCCGCCTATAGAAAATTCTCCAAAAGGTCGATCTTTTCCTTCAGTGCACCAAACTCCTAACCTTGAATCAGTTTCTTGATCATAATTAGAATCTATAACTTTACTGGCTAATTTTGCACACTCCCTAAAAGCAGATCTCCACGTATCGAAAGCACTGGTATTAAAAGCTGTGATATTACTAACTTCATTCATGACTTTTATTTTAGAGCTAATAGAAGTGGTAGCATCAACAGTACTCATGTTTATGTCCTGGGTCATATTTTTCGGTAATAATTTAACTCCACCGTAACCATAAACTAAATCATTGATAGGATTTTTACTTTGAAATATACAAACAGTTGAAAGATGTTCTTTTCTGTTCCCAACATCATAATGCGGAAAATAATCAGATTCGAATTCAAACTCTTCTAAAATAATAGCATCGGCATCGACTACCCAAAACATTTCTGTTGTCGATAACTCTGCTGCTTTTTTGTGTGCATTATGTATTCCTTTAACTCCGTGAACACGTTTGGCAGAGGGAAACCTTTCTGTTAATTTTTTATAATTATCGTCGGCATTAACTTCGTTATAACTTATAAAGAAAATATCGTAATCTTTTGGCTTCGATAATTCCAATTCTACTTCTTTTCTATTTTTATAAAATCTATGATCAAATTCTTTCTTTGTAACGATTTCGGTTTTAGAAAACAGTACAACGCCGTCATACCAGTTATCGTTTAAAAAAACATGGCTGATATGTTGATCATAGAAAGGTATCTGGTAATCTAAATTACTAGTTAATGTTATATCTGGCCAAATCGCCCAGAACATATTTGTTTTACAATTTTCTAATATATCTAGATATTCTTCATAAGAATTTATAGTATACTGTTCAAAAGGTTTTGGCTGTGATAATTCTAAATCTATTTCTTTTCTATTCTTAAAAAATCTATAATCAAATTCTTTCTTTGTGACTGTTTCTATTTTAGAAAATAGCGTTATTCCGTCGTAATATTCACCGTTTTTAAATACGTGATTTATATGTTGATCATAAAACGGCACTTGATAAACTAAACTATCAACTAAAGTTACGTCAGGCCAAATCGCCCAGAACATATTTGTTTTACAATTTTCTAATATATCTAGATATTCTTCATAAGAATTTATAGTATACTGTTCAAAAGGTTTTGGTTCGCTGACAACTATATCCCATTCTTTTTTAGTGACTAAAAATCTAAAATTAAATTCTTTTTCGGATAATTTTTTATTTTTCGAAAGTAACGCTAGTCCGTCGTAATATTCACCGTTTTTAAATACATGATTTTCAGCCCTATCGTAATCATACTTTCCATCGTTAGGATCAAAATAGAAATCGAATATATCTGCATTTGTAATGTTTATATCTGTTGGCACAAGCCAGAACAGAGGATCGTCTGTCGATTCTAAAATTCTTAAATATTCATCATACGTTTTTATAGTATATCTGGGATACTGAAATTTAGATAAAACTTCCTCATGTTCTTTTTTACTGATAATATATTTTCTGTCAAATTCTTTTTGTCTAAAACTTTTATTTTTAGAACATAAAACGATTCCGTTTAAATAAGATTCTTTATCATAACAGGCATTCTTAAATACATGATTTTCTTTACGATCATGATCATATTCTCCGTTGACCGGGTCGAAATAAAGATTAAAAATTTCAGAATCTAGTTTCACAACATTATTCCATATTAACCAGAACATGTCGTGTGCTGTAGTCTCTGCTATGTTTTTATATTCGTTGTAAGAACTAATAATATATTGAGGATAAACTTGTCGAGATGTGATTTCGTCAATTTCTTTTTTATTAAGATAAAATTTATTAGCAAACTCTCTCGACGAAACTAAATTAACATTTTTAGGAAAAAGTGCGATTCCACCTTGATATGTTTCTTCATCGTTTCTTAATGTTTTCCAAACATGAATATATTGTTCATCCCATTCAGATACCTTATAGCTAAAATCAAAGTCTAATACTTTTGTACCATCCCAAACAACATAGAAAAATTTAGTAAAGGCTCTCGATCTAACGTCATCAAAACTTTTTACATTTTCTATTTTTTGACTGATCGGATATTTTTGTTTAAAATTATTCCAGTCTGAATCATTAATATTAGATCGGCTTATATAAAAGATGTCGTAAATCATTTTAAATATGTCTCTGTTAAATTTATGGTTTCGTGATAAAGATCTAATGTATATCTACTCTGATCAGCATCTAACCAAGGCCAGTGCAATCCTAACTGTTGTTTTATTTTTACACCTAGATCCTGCGCATCTTCTTCTACAAATGTGTGATTAACATTTTGTTCGTAGATGTTCTTTAATATTTCAAAATCACGAACATCAACATAATTCCAATCTGTGCAATTGGTCATCCATGTTCCCATACGAGAGCCGAGAATAGCATACTTTCCGTTTTCTTCATGCATACCTACAGTACTCCACATACGCAATCTGTGAATATTATGCCACCAGATACGCTGCTGCAATTCCTGTGAAGGGACTTTCACTCCATCTAATAATGTCATCTTAACACCTTCTCGGAATCCTGCTCGCCATGCTTGAAAGGGGCTACCTGTTATCACAGTCTCGCTGAAACATTTTTTAAACTGAACGTACCCATCTTCCCAACAAAAATCTACTTGAGCACGGTCAGTTTCAGAGGCTTCGTGACTTTTCATGTCTAATACAAATTGTTTATTCCAGATTTTTAATCCGCCGTTGCCATACAACAACCCGTTCAACCTGTTTCTTCCTAACCAACTGTATACTTGTATTTTAGGATCAGACATATCAAGGTCTAAATCGAAAAATTTTGAGTCGATGATATTGTCTGCGTCGACGCCGATAAACCATTCTGTGTCAGATAACTCCGCTGCTGCTTTGTGTGCGGCATCACTGCCTTTAACCCCGTGTACACGTTTCGCCCAAGGTACCTTACTGCAAAGATCGGCGTAATTTAAATCAGCATTTGGTTCATCGTAGCTGATGAAGATAACATCAAATTCTATTATTTTCATTGATCAATATATATTTTTTAAAAATTCTTCGTGTATAAATGCTAAATTTTTCAGGAAGATCGATATTAAAAATCACGTCTTTATTAGCAAGTTCGGATATTTGGATATTAATTTTTTTAAACAACAAGTTAGGATCGTTATATTCAGCAACATAAAAGTTCATAACTGTGTCACCGCTGTAGTGTATTCGTTTTTTTCCCTTGACTTGATCGCTTAAACTAAATGTTAATTCTTTTCCGACTAGCTTAATAATTAATTCTGGATTAGGAATGTCTTCCCATCGAACATCGGGTATTCTATGTAATACATCGTCTATTTTCAATAAAGATTTGATTTCAGTTATTTCTAAACTATCGGATTCAAAATCTATATAGCAATTTGACAGAGAAATTTTCCCTTCTCCAATAGCGTCTCCTATCTCCGAATCAATCTGTATTTTATATTGATATTCGTCTGCTGATTCATTGGGATAAATTCCTGTTACTTTACCAGTTTCAGGATCGTAAACAGCCCAGTATACTATTTCGATTTTATGATTTAAATACCATTGATCGAAATCCATTACTTCTTCCATGCTGTCTCCTCTAACATACTGATTATCTCATCCGTGATGATTTTTTTATCTACATAGTGTACAAGATCTTTCTGCTGAAAATTTCCTATCTTCAGACCTTTTTTATTGAAATAAAATCCTACATGGTCAGTCCAATCGTCTGCAGGCCAAGGCCAATTTTGTATTTGACCTTTCATATGCACTATTCTGGGAAAATTTAAATTAGGCAAATCTCTACCTAATAATTTTGATGCCAACGCAAATGCTTCATCTGTGCCTAACACTTTAGGCTTATGATTAGACAAAAATAAATTAGAAAATTCTATAGGATTATTATAAATTTCTCTCTGCAGATTAAAAAATTCAATAGCTTCTTCTGAATCTTTTTTAAAGAAGGTATAAAAGCTATATAAATTTGGAAGATTGTTTGCTGTAAATGTTTTTCTATAATAGTCATTAATTACTGTTTCATTGCGATATGTTACAGCAGAATCTGCGATAAACAGATCACTATTTTTTATGAAATATTCGGCCCAATGACTACAATCATTTAAGAACAGCATGTCAACGTCAAGGCAAACAGTGTAATCAAATGGTGTCAACTTGTCCATATAACTACGACCAGTCCACCCATTGTGCTCTTGATGCTCAATGACCTGATCAAAGACCCACGATGATTTAAAATCTTTTAGAGATGCTATATCATCGGTGATCAAACAGACTTGGTCGAAACCTTCTCGTTGAGTGTTCTTAATACTTAAAGCCAAAGCATAGGCTAATTTATTATAATTAATATCACCTGTGTTCGATGTTATCAACAAATATCCAAATTTCATATCAACCTCGTTAAGGCATCACAGTGTCTTACAATGCTTTGTTTGTTCATGACATGTACGTCTGTATTTTTAATAGACATAGCAGCATATTCATTGGTACCTTGATTAACTAAAAATGTTAATTTACCTGTGTCAGAAACGTCAACTAATAAATCTCGATCAATGGTCGTTGCTATAGGAGGGAGAGAGCCGTATAGATCAGTCTCAAATCCATCTAACAAATGCTTGGCTACACTAAACGCTATATCGTTTCTATAAGGCTTGGGATAGAATCTGTATAATTCAGAATAATAGTCATAATTTTCTTTAACATAATCAACTAAATCAAAGAAAATTTTTGTATTTTGATTTTTAGTAAAAACAACATTAGTGGCCCAATAAAGATTCGGACCTATATCAGAAACATATCTATCGAGTGTTCCGATGCGATTGCCTCCTAGATCTTCCATAGATTTGCCGATCATCAATTCTTGATCAGAATTAATATAGGTTTTTAATCTATCGGAAAATATAAAATAATCACTGTCTATCAATAGAGTTCTATCATACGGAGTTAAATTCCAGACCGAAAATCTATTACCGTTGACAAACGGAACATTATCTATCAATTCTCCGTCATTAAGATTTCTATAATTTTCTGCGGTCGGCCGATCTGTTAAAATTATATTTTCGAAAACTTTTTTAAATTTTCCTGTACTGTTATTCTGGGATAACCAATCTATAGTAGATCGGTCTGTGATAAGAGATACTGGAATTCCTAAATGTTTTTTAGCTAGTCCGCCGGCAATTAAAGCCATCAGGCTGTAATCAACCTTTCGACTGTTGTGGGCAAAAATTACTACACCAGTATTCATAGATCTAATAATTTTTCTACAGATCTAGCCTTCTTTATATTTTCATATTGTTCAGAATATTCATATATCGAAGTCATATATCTATCTAAAATTTCATCTCTAAATGATACTAGATCTTTTATTAAGATAGGATTATCATTAGAATCAAGAACAGGAACATTTTCTGTCCTTTGTCTATCGATTAGTAATTGAACAAAAGTTATCAAAGATCTATCAATTTTAAAAATGCCGCCATTATGCCCGTAGGTCAACTGACCGTCAATTTTTTCTTTTAGATTTTTTCTTTGAAGATTTAAACTTTGTTTATATTTTGCAAAGTCTAATGCTTTGGTTAGACGTTCGTCCATAGAAACTCCTATAATGTACCCACATTATTTATGTATGGGCAATTATAGGAGAAAATTAACTTCCGCTGATTGAACCGACTGTAGATGCGGCGCCGCCGGATAAGATTGGGCCTGCTACACTAAAACTGCCTGCCACTAATCCTGGAGCTAATGCGCCTCTAGCACGAACTTGATCTACGCTTAATGATAATGTTCCAGTTACTGTGTCGCCGGGCGGGTTCAACAACGGGGACATGCCCGCTAATACATCAGGATCTTGGTACGAATCCACCCAACTTACTGTTAAAATAACCGAAGTTGCTGTAGCAGTGGTTCCGCTGGCCAATCTAGCAGATAATCTCCAGCTGTTAGCAGTATAAGGACTACTAGCAGTAAAATACCAAACTGTTTGATCAGATGTAGTTAACTGCCAATAACCAATATTATTGTAGGTAGCATTTCCTCCCGATGCAGGATATAAAGAACTATCTGCTGCGAAATAAGGTTGTCCAGCTCCCGACAATAAACTTGACCATCTCTGATCTTGTAATGTTCCATCGCCGCCTGCTCTAGTGCTAGAAAATCTAATCTTACCACCGCTATTGAAAAAATATCTGCAAGCGTTGTTATCTGTAAAATTAATAGTTACAGTCGACGACACACCTGTTGACCAATTAGAACTTCTAGTCTGACTACCTATTACTTCAGTAACAAATTGTCCTGTTCCTAGATTAAATTTATTTGTTATCGCTTGATCTGCTAATGTATTATATTGAAAATTTGGATGAGACGTTCCGTATCTTATAACATCTCCTTCATTAAGTACTGTTATAGCTGGAGCAGATCCTGTTTGATGAACGATGGCATTGTAAATGTCATATCTTAAATTATCCCATTGCAGTTTAGTTACTTGAGCTCCGGCAGAAACTGCCGATGCTGCGTTAGTTGTTTGACCATAACCGCTGGTTGAAGATCCTGTGCCCATAATATTAAAAATTTTAGTTCTAATATTATTATAATCTGTTGAGCTAATTAAATCACCGATTGGCATATTTTATTCCTTACAATATCACTGCTTCAATTGTTTTAACACCGTTTTCGTCGCTGCTTTCTAATGCCATAGCAAATACATCGTTGGCATGAGGAACTGCTGCTACGGCACATCCGTCGTTGGCTGCTATTAATCTCTGTCCTTTCTTAACAGCACCTATAACTTTAACAGGCACCCGACCTTTGAGTGCAACATAAACTCCGCCTTCGAGATCTTTATTCATCATAAATGCAGGGTTAGCACTTATAACTCCAATAGCACGATCACCCCATTTGCTGGCTGTTATTTCTTTTTCTCCACCTATCACCATTACTGTGCCAACTTCATAGTCAGCATCTGGTAGATATTTTTCTGCTAGGTCGGCATATTGTGCTGCTGTGGCTGTGCCATCAAACAACACTGCAAATAAATTACCACTACCGTCTCTAGCAGCAATAGTATTTGCCGAGGCTGTAGTTTTAGCAGATTTATAATTGGGATCTGTGTCGGTAGCACTGTCGTCAATTTTAAGTCTGTCAACTTTATCAGCAGTGCCAATGAATCTATTAGCGGTAATATTAGCACTAATGTCTCTTAAAGTAACAGAAGAAGCTACTGCACCTGTCTCTCCGGTTAAACTGTTAAGAGTAATAGCATTTGTAGCGGTTCCTGTAACAGATCCAATAACGTTTCCAAAAACTGTACCAGTTAAATTACCGGTAACGTTACCAGTAACATTGCCTGTGACTGAACCAGTGTGTGTTCCTGCGGTGTTTCCTGTGACGTTTCCTGTTAGGTCTCCTAGGAAATTATAAGCGTATACATTAGACCATTTTTCTGTACCAGTTCCTAACGAATAAAAATTATCAGTTCCCGGTGTTAAAGAAGTAGTGGTGAAATAGAAAGTACGAAGGTCGGAAGCCGAAACCCTTACCCTTATAGTCAATGCGTTACCTAATCTTGATTCGATTATTGGTTCGTCGCCATTTTCGATCTTTAATACTAGATCTTTGGAATAATCTGGATAATTTCCGCCTATGGTTAAACCGGGGTCGGAATAATTAACTTCAGAGTCAAATCTTACTTCACCGGTTCTAACATATTCGGTGGCCAAGTAACCGCCTAATCTAGCAGAGTTCGATGCTGTTCCCCAATAGTAATGATCAGTGGATGTTACTCCGGTAGTTGCATTAGTATTGACTAGGTTAAAACCTTTCTTTATCGCAGTGAAACCTGTGATAGGATTGATAACACTGTCTAATGTAAACGCATCTTTGCTTACTATAGCTACAGTATCTCCACCAGTTATCACTTTTCCGATACTGTGATTGGCACCAAATTCGTCTTTAACTACCTGTGCAGTGAATGATGCAGCACCTAATTCCGGTGATGTTTCTGGACCGATTAAAACAAACGTAGTTCCATTATACGTATATAACTGTTCTGCGCTGGTGTCAAACCAAAAATCTCCAGGTTGCAAACCAGAAGGAGCAGTAGCTCCTATTTCTGCACCGCTGGCAGTCCTAAAACGGTTACCATCGTAGAATCTTAATTTTTTATTACCGCTATCATACCAAATTTGCCCGGTAATAACCTTTGGTGGGGCACTGGTGTTAGCAAAATTTTCTAATAAATGTAGGAAATTTTCGTTTTGTACTTCGCCATATCCGGCGTAATTCTTACCTACAAAACGCAAATCAGTGGTGGTATCAATGGTTCCGTCATCTACGGATACTAAAAACGTTCCATTAAATTTATCTACTTGATATGCCATTGATCAACTCCATTATAACTATTATTTATCGTAAACTGCTTCTTTTAAATTCTGCCTACTACAACCTCAATAATGCCCTCGGAACCTTCAAAATCTTCTAAAGATTTACCAATAATCGTACCTATTTTAGGATCTACCGTAGGTCTAGCATATCCATTTCCACCACTTACTAGCATATCGCCTTTGCGTATTTTTCCACGAACTTTGCACGGAACTCTTCCTTGTAAAGCTACCGCTACTACATAATTTCCTTGTAAACCGCTGTTCATTAAATGTGCAGGATTACTAGAAACCACACCAGCTATTCTGCGAGTTTCATCTTCTGCTACAGTAACTTCTTGATTTCCACCAAATTCTAATACAGTTCCCGGTTCATACTCTGTATCTGCTAGATAATTTTCTGCTAAATCAGCGTACTGCGCTGCTGTAGCAGTTCCATTAAATGTAGTGGCATAAACTGTTTTCCATTTCCTAGTAGTCAATCCTATGTCTGTTGTATTATCTTGTTCAGGAATAAATGCTGGACTATTGTCACCACCTGCAGATAAAGAAACACTGCTAGGAACCAGACTAACACTGGAATATGCTCCGGGTTGTGTAGCATCATAAACTTCTAAATTCAATGACCTATTAGCTAATTCACTTCTTAATGTTGGGGAAGATCCGGATTCTACAAATAATTTTAATTGAGCACCTACAACAATACCAGCATCTGCAACATTTAAATCGTTTAATATACCCAATGTTACTATATTCGGTGCTAGAGAAGTACCGGTTAAGGTAGAGCCTGCTGCGGTAACTGTAATATTCTGTGTACCATCAAACTCAACACCGTTGATTTCTCTAGGAGTAGAAAGTCTAGTCGCTGTGTTGGCATTACCGCTCAATGTTGCTCCAACAAATTCGTTAGCTTCAACTCGGTTAAATGTACTAGTTCCTGTGGCTGCTGTGACATTGCCTATAACGTCGCCTATTAAATTTGCGGTTATAGTTCCGGCTGCAAAATCTCCGGCGCTGTCTCTAGCTACAACTTTACCTATAGAATTAGCGGGGCTGGCATCAACTGATAAAGTTACATCTGCAGAGCCATTAAAATTAGATCCTGTTAGATACGATCCTTTGAATAATGTTTTAGTAGTATTAGCAGTGATTGTTATATCGCTCTGACCATCAAAAATTGACCCGTTAATGAATCGGGGAGTCTCAAATCTTGTAGCAGTCGTAGAGTTTCCATCTAGCGAACCTTTGAAAGCTCTACTAGATGACATAGTAATACCTGCAGAGATTGCTGTAAAACCAGTTACAGGAGTGCTGTCATTTAAAGTAAATGCTGTTTTACTTATAACTGCTATAGTAGTTCCATCTACTAGTACTTCTAAAATAATTTTTTGACTGCCAAAACTATCTAACACCTGCCTAGATCTTACTTTAGTAACTCCGTACCCTTCTGCTCCCTCTGGTCCGATAAGATTCCATGTTTCGTCGTTATACACATATAGCTGACCAGTAGATGTTTTATACCAAAATGTACCGTTGATGCCGTCCGGAGCACTGCTAGATAATACTGCAGACCCTACCGGTGCCCATTCAGTACCGTTATAAACATTTAAAGTATTAACATCAGTATTAAACCATACCTGCCCCGAGACAGGTCTTGCTGGAGGATTTATATTTGCGAAATTTTCTAGTAGGCCTACAAAATTTTCATTCTGTATTTCACCATAACCGGTATAGTTTCTTCCAACTAATCCTACGCTGGTAGATGTATCAACTGTGCCGTCTTCAAGAACTACCAGTTGTGTACCGTTGGTTTTATTAATTATATAGGCCATCTATCGCTCCAATTCTTCATCATGATATAAATGCCCAGGCATTGCTCACTATCTGGAAAGTTTTTACTGTTCTAGATACAAGAATACCAGGGGCTGCTATAGTAGCTAAACCAAATGCTAGACTACTTACACCGAAAGCTGTACCGGTTGGTGTGTTAAATTCTGTTGTTCCTGTGGACACTAAAGGATTTATATCTAACGATGTAGTACCGTTAACTAATTGAGAACATAATACTCGTGCATAAGTTCCGTTAGTATAATAAGCCGCAGGAGCTACTTGCTCAATGAGAGCGGCTATACCCGCATTAGATATGCCGTCTGAAATATCCATACTTAAAACTATGTTTCTTTGTTCAATGGTATCATCTACATATTTTTTAGTAGCTGCATCATAATCTGTTGTAGGTGTTGCTAGATTAGAAATCTTCTTACTATTAAGATTAAGTGTACCTGTTCCGTTAATGTCTAAAATAAGATCGGTGTTGGGTGCTGTTACTTGGATAGTAGCATCGTTCATATATAAGTCATCAACTGTAAATTCTGTTTGAGGACCAAACGATGTTACACCCGGAATACTAGTGATTCCCGCACCTAGCGAGGTCGCAGATAACACCGTCACTCCGTTGATCTTAAATTCTTTACCAGATGCTAGATTAATATGCTCGGTAGAGTTAAATGCTTGACTGAACAATTGAGGAAGAGCATCGCTATATCCTTCCGAAACTGCTTCCGGAGAGCTAGTAGTTGCTGCTTGACCTATATCATGATATAAGAATGCGTGGCTTGTAGCTCCCTGTACTATCATACCACCGCCACCTGCATTAGTATCAGTAGGAACAATACCTGTTTGTTTGGCTAATACTATGTTTTTATCTTCAATGGTTACTGTGCTAGTATTAACAGTAACTATGTCGCCATTAACTGTCAGGTCTCCTTGTACAGTTACAGATCCGCCTACTTCAAGAACACTATCCGAAAAACCTTCATAGATATTAACTTTACGTGTAGATGATCTAATTTTTATTGCCTGTTCTGCAATAACGTCTTTTCTTACTGTAAGATAGATATCTTTGTTGGCAGCAATATTAGCTAAAGTAATGTTACCTTCAGAAACGTTGAACTGTCCTTGATTAGCATCACCGATGATCAATCCTAGATTTGAAGTTAAAATTAATTGTCCGTTAATAATATTTGATGTATCATTTCTTACATATGAACTAGCAGGTTGATTACCTAGACTATCGGAATTAGTTGCTGTAACATAAAATTTTAAACCACTCAATGTTCCTGCGTTAAAACCAGGATTAATAGATCCGCTGAATCCTTCTATAGGTAATTTTGGTGTAAAACTATCTTTGGCAAAAATGCCTAGTAAAATACCGTTGTTGTAAAGATATGTGATAACACGATTTTGATTGAGAGAGTCAAGTATGTTTGATACTCGAAGACCGCTTACGCCTTGGCTCTGCGAATAAGATGGCCCTAAAAGAATCGTGTTAGTACCGTCGTAGAAAAATAATTGTTTATCTACATCGTTGAACCAGAGATCTCCCACACCTAGGTTAGCAGGTTGGGTATTAGATATTGTCGCAGAACTGACTGGAACAAAACCGTTACCGTTATAAACCTTTAATTTTAATTCGTTAACATCAAACCAAATCTGTCCCCGAATTGGGTTTTCGGGTTCGGCTGTGTTAGAAAAATTTTCTAATAATTTAATAAAATTTTCGTTAATAGATTCGCCGAACCCGCTGTAATTTTTTCCTATAAGAGTCAAGTCAGAGGACAGACTGTCTATTTGACCGTCTGCTACTGTTGCTAATATTGTTCCGTCAGTTTTATTAATCGTATATGCCATATTTCTTTACCTTTAGAACGCTGGCGGACCAGAGTGTATAATATAATTTAGAGTTAAGAAAGGATTCATCACAGAGAATTGCTGTCCTAGACTACCAGCTGTCTTAATTCCGCCCGAGCTCGGAATATATTGACTTTGACCTACTGTGGTAGGACCTTTATCACTTAATGATCCTGTGTCTAAAGGAATAGCTGTATCAACTCTTGTAGCATAATATTGCTGTCCTGTTGAACCTTTCATATTGTGTTCGTGGTCTGGCAGATTTGACACCGTCAACGAGTTTGTAGACTGACCGCCATTATCACCTAGATTGTCGGGAGCTGTTCCAGACACCCTATCAATGTTACCCCCGCCGGCATCGACGTATCCGCCTGTGCTGTTAGGAACTGTGATAGCATTATCCATATTGTCTCGACCTAGAGGAAAGCGTCCTCTCAAATCTGGCAATCTAAATGTGCCGACGCCGACTAACGGAACAGCTCCGTTGAAAGTATTTCCTATAACGTCATATAAATCCGGATATTTGGTTTTTTCAATTTCGCTGCCGTCACATAACAAATAACCGTAAGGTGCCGAGGCTCCGGCAAAAGGCATAAGACCACCAATTGGAACTGCTAAATCAGAAACGAATATATTTCTACTTTCTTTAAGAAGTCCCGTGCCTGGTCTAAAAACTAAAATGTAATCATCTGGTTCAGATAAGTTTGGACTAGGTTCAGTTTTACTAGAAATAAGCGCAGATGTTAACGTGGTCGTGAATGTTTTTGTTAAACCGCCTACTTGTCCGTCAAAACTTACGTTAGGCGATGTAACGTCACCTTCCATTCTAAATGTCGTAGCAAATTTTAAATTAGTAGCTGTTGATGCATTACCTACGATGTTTCCAGTTAGCACTCCTTCGATCGTTTCTGCTACTAATGTTTTAGTTCTAACGGTATTCCATCTTTTTAAAATTGTACCACAATCGTAAGTATCTGTAGTTTGCGGTTGAATGTTTTCAAAATTAGCAGTTCCAGTAACTGTTATACCATCACCAACTAATAAATTTTTTGTAATAGATGCTCCGCCGGCTGTCCTAAATGTTCCGTTATTAAAATTAGTGCTGGGAGAAGTTCCTGTTAATATGATATTACCATTAGATTTGATGTTTCCGTCGATGTCTAATGATTCTTCGGGAGCTTCTATATTGATACCAACTTTATTATCAATAACTCTTAATATAGTAGTAGGAATCCCTTCTCTATTAGTTTGTAAATCTAAACTAGATCCTACAGAATTATTATAAATCTTCGCAGAAGTTGCAGTAGTACTGATATTGAAATTACTGTTAATACCTAATATTATACCAGTATTATTTCTAACATTGATAGGGTAATCTGTAGTATTAACCGTATCGGTTCTCATGAATCTAGCTGCAGGAACTTCGGTTCCTGCAATCATTAAAGATTCTGCAGATGTCGCTACACCCCAAATTTTAGTTTCAGCAGTGGTCTCGCTTACATCATTGCTAGTAATATTAAATCCAGAATTAATAATTGTAAAACCAGAAATAGAAATTTTAGGTGTAAATGAATCTTTGCTTATGATAACTACTGGAACATCTTCAATATACAATGTCAACACTACTCTAGTAATATTGTCTGAATCGATGATCTGTTCCACGATAGGACCACTACGTAGTCCTGTAGAAAAAGTAGGTCCAACAAGTATCCAACGAGAACCAGAATAAACATATACTTGCTGGTTAACTGTGTCTACCCATAATTCTCCGACTTTAGATTCTTCAGTTGGAGGTTCAACTCCACTAGTTTGTATACTTGAAGCTGCTTTCCAAAGAGTGCTGTCCCATATTTTTAATCTAGCTACACTAGTATCATACCATAATTGGCCTTCAACTGGATTGGCCGGTGCCGTGTCTTTGGCAAAATTTTCTAATATGGCTAAAAAGTTTTCAGCTATTATTTGACCGTAGCCGGTGACATTTCTTCCAGGAAATGTCAAACTAGTGTCAGTGCTAGATGTATTATCATACACCGTAATTGGCAGCTTGTTGTCTTTGTCTGTAAAATTTACGATATATGGCATTTATTACACCTCAACAAAACTTGTTAAACTCTGTATTCTAATCGTATAATCGATTTGTAATAAACGATTTAAAGATTTTTGCACAGGATGGAATATCACGTGTGTTAATAACTTTCCGTCTCCGTCCGGATTATAACTTTTCAATCCTAGTTCGTCGAACACAAAGTTTCCGCTCATGTCAACACTGTTATCAAAGGCTTCTTGACCATCGGGTTCGCTATAATCTAAAATGCAGCTGATAATAATATCGCTGTAAGTAGCACCGCTGATGTGACGTATTTCCATTTTATTTCTTACAGCATCTGAATTGTTAGAAGAATTCTGGTCAACTACTTTACTGTAAGTTTGGTTATATAGACTGGTGTTGACTCCTACAGTGTTAGTAGTTAGGTATGTAATCAATCCTGTTGGATCTACTGTTGTTCCGCCGTTGCCAAATACCATTTGATATATAGTACCTTGACCTTGATTTGACAGGGCATTTACCATTGCCACACTCATGTTTTCATAGTGTATAGCATTTCTCTTATCAATAAAAATTTCTCCGTTTTCCGGGTCAAAAATCTTGATATGACCTTCAAAATGAAATCCGCCGATTTCGTTGGGTTTTTTATCTTGTCTTTGAATATTTTCGGTATTTTCTTGCATTTTAGGCTCTGGTTGTTTATTCATAGTATATTTATTCGGGCAATTCCGAGGTCCTTGCTGCGATGAATTTGGCTATTGGAGTTTCGTTAGATAATAAAGAAACACCCGTGGTTGCCGAAGACTCCCCTTTATCATACCAAACTCTTCCTATCTTTCTAACCACTGTGATCTTGGTACCTGCAGGAACAGCTTCTGTTAAACGAATATAGGGTGTCAACCCGTCGACGCTGAACTCTGCTTCAACTAGTACATCTGCATCGGGGCTAGAAGCTGCTAATTCGTTATTATATTGATCGATTGGGTTTTTACGCAATCTTCTTCCTCCCACAAAAACTTCTACCTGATCGCAGGCTCCATGCGTTCCCGGAATAGTATCTCTATACCAATTAGATCTCGATCCTTGTGCAGGAATAAAATCTAGAGGACCAATAGTTTGAGCAGCTCCTAATGTAGAATCGTCTGGTTTACCGTCGCTAAAGAAATCTACAGTTTCTTCGCTGTCGGTGTAAGGTACGCTTTCGAGAGGGCCAGCATCTATAACATAGCTGCCTGTTTCGTGTAACTCTTTGATAGCTGTACCTAAACTTCCCCTTCTTAACTGTGTTAATACATTTCCAATTTTTTCAAAATATTCTATTCGTTCATTATTAATAATAATGACTCCTGGAACATTTTTGTTAATTATAGGCTCGCTTAAATCTGTAGCATCTGATACTTCTATACTAGAATCGTAATAGGTAAGATTTCTGGTCAAAGTTACTGTGTTTTTCCTGCTGTGACGTTTGTATATATTATTATTCAGCATGTCTTTGTATATCTCGAACGCCCTTGGTGGTTGCCAAATTACAGTACCAAACTGAATTATTTTAATAATATCTGTTGTCGTAGTTGGGTCATTCAAGTATACCACTGCCCTAGGTAGAGAAAGGTAGTAGTCTCGGTCCTTGGTTAATCGTTGACCATTCTTATAAACCCATATATAATTTGCATTTAGCGGAGCACGAGGAAGTTTGTAATTAACTTTTCCGCCACTAAATTCATCGCTGATCAAATCCAATGTAGGATATTCGCTGAACCATGTAACTGTGATGTCATCATATAAGCTCAATGGTACAGAAGGATCTATGACTAAATTATTTCCATCTAATCTATACTTCACTGAAAGATCGTTAACTATTTCTACAATGTCGCCGATTTCAAGATCTGTAGTATTCAATGTTAGATTGTTGGTATTACCATCAAATGTATAATCTAAAACAAATCGTTTTAATACTCCGTTAACATAGACTCTAATATATCCCGAAGTAATAGCACCTAATGCTTCTGCCGGGTCTACACCTAACGTCTTCTGATAATTTGTACCGTTGTAAACAAAATAATCAGTATCCACATTTCTCAAGTAGGTTCCGTTAACATCAACAATAACTGCGGCTACTGCAGGATTTCTTCCTAAATCTACGAATCGATCAAGATCAAAATTTCTTGTGATACCATCATATACAATAGTCTGTTGATTTACTCGAACGAACGGAACTCCTGTCGAATCTGTGTTTGAAGAATTTCCAAAACAAATAATCTTAACGACCTGTCTGTAGGCAGGAGTTAGACCAAATTGAACCATAGTTTTATTTTTTATGTCGATAAAATCAGAACTATTAACGAATCCTGTATCTATCGCTTCTCCATCTAATGTGACTAAAACACTGGCTGTTTGATCATAGAACGCTTTGGTCAAGAATAATGCTGTGTTTCCGTCAGCTACAAATTCTTGATAATCTAATAATGCCACGCCGCCGATACCGACTGCAATTATTTCAACCACAGCTCCGACTACAGGCGCTACATTAAATTCTATCTGATTATTAACAAAATCTATGCTATAATTAATAGTGCTGTCGCCTATATATTCTTGTTTCACTTTATCAACATAAACCATCAGCCCAGTAGCTTCAAATATAGTTAAACCTATATTAAACTTTCTTGTGGTACCGTCTCCGATAATTATTTTATTTTGTAAAGGTGCTGCGCCCGGTACTGTGGTAGTAAACACTTTTAGACTTAAACTATCTAGAACTTGTCCTGGAATGTTTTCTTCTGGTGCAGGAACTTGATCCGGACTTATGAATTTTTCTCCGTCTATTATTATTTCTTCAGCCGTAGTTCCGGTAGCAGTCACATAAGCACCGCTGATATTTGATAACGAACCACCATTAATCTGTGTATCTAATAAATTAACATCAGAAATAGTTACAGATCCGTCACTTTCTAGTTTACGGAATATTAATGTATCTCCTACATCAGTGCTTACATATGTACCAACTTCAATAAAATTAGTAGATCCGTCACCTATGAATGTAGGCATTTGAGCATTTGGATTTACTGCGGTTGCACTGTCCCATGCGGGTGTCCACGCAGGATCATCGATCCTAATAGGTCTTGCCTGTCCGTTACGTTTTAAGTACACGGATATAGGTTGTCCCGCATTCGGAACATACGGTAATATAACAAAAGTAGTACTACCGTCGGCCACATAATAAAAATCTGCAGAAGACTCGACGCTGTCCCAATTATCTACGAACCAAGGCAAGGCATCCCACCCTCCAGTAACTTCAAAGGTTGTTCCCTGTACTCTTACTCCGCCGAAGTCGATACCAGTCATTAATTGATTAAGCTCTTTACCAACCATGCCGGCAGAAGGATTATAGTATCTGTTGATCCTATCTACGCCGTTAAGCAATTCAACATTCTTTTCATAATTTATAACTATAACGTCGCCTGCCGCCGGAGCAGATATGAATCTAATTTTTCCTCTCAACAATCCAAAAGAATCGTTAGACGATTTATAAAGATCAATGATATACTCACTGCTTAATACTACTTGATCGTTTTTAGTAACTGATATAAATCTCTTTTCGATATTTGGAGCGAATGCTAAAGAAAACACAGCACTGAAACCTGTGGCTACAAATGTCTGTGTTTGTTGGAAGTTAGAATATTGACCTGTTTTATCGACCCTATCAAACTTAAGTGTGAAATCAAATGTTCTAGTTTTAGAATTTCCTAGTATAGCCACAGCTCTAGCATTATTAGGTGAACTGCCGTTTCCACCCACTAATCGAATAATTGGAGTTTGTGTATAACCATATCCTTCTGTCAGCACTCTAATAGAACGAACTGACCCATTAGATACATAAGCCTGTGCTGTGGCTCCTGCGCCGTTGCCTTCAATGATTACTGTTGGGGCATTGGTATAATCGCTGCCGCCATAAGGAATTTCTATAGCTACGATTCCAAAACCGTTGTTGTCGGCCCAAGATTTCCATGGATATTCATCGAATCGATCATAGCTTTGATTTACCGGCAATATCTTTCCATCGACTTTAGAATACACCGGTGGAAGATCAAAGTCAGTAGTTGCTACTCCTGCATTTTGTTTTTCAGTATATCTGCTGGTATATTCTCTAATCGTAGTTCTGTACGGTTTAATTTCTTCTATATAACTTCTATAGCTATCAAGGTTGTCGTTCTTGTATGTCGGTCTCTGGTCTAAATCACCTACGTTGTGAATAGCATTCAAGAAACTAGTCTTAAACACCCAATCAGCTGACTGCTGCTCTGACAGAGCATATTTTATAGAACTGAAAAATAACTTATTCCACTCAACACGAAGATCATCGACAAATATATCCTCTTTAGCTGCTTCTAGAATCAATCTTAATTCTTTAATCGGTTGTACATCGTACAGGCTAGCGTCATATGCACCAGATCCATCATAACCAAGTCGATTACTCATTGAATCGTATAATATAGATTTGATTTGAAGAGTTCCAGATTTTCTTCCGACTAGATTATAACTGTCTAATAGATTTCCTTGACCGTTTTCTGTTTTTTCTATAATCGCCCAGCCGCCGCCGGAATATTCTTTAATTCTAACTAGTTGTCCTACTTCTACATTGATAGAAGGTTCTTCATATATGTTAGAAATTTCTTTTATTATTTTACTTTTATCACTGTATCCAGTATCCCACCAATCAACATATTCCCAATATCTTGTTACATCGTAGGCCTGCGATTTTCTTCTAAAGAATGTTTTTCTAACATCATCCCATGAATAGATACTCCAGAAATTATTCAATGACGAATCGGTGTTAACTAACACAGAAAATGCTCTTATTTGAACAAAGGCTGAAGTGTATTTTTTTCCTTTGTTCAATACTGTTATAGAATTAATTTTTCCTTGAGAGTCTATAGTCACAGATGCCGTAGCTCCGGTACCGGTTCCTACTACCTTAATGTAAGGAGCATTTCTATAACCAAATCCCGGATCAACAATATCAATAGTATCAACTTCCCCGTTAATAATATTGACAGAGAATTCAGCTTTCTTTATCCTTGTGGTTCCAACTTGATCTAAATCAATTAATGTATCTACTGCCACATCATATTCATTTAATAGCTCAACTGGTTTAGGATCAAAATCACTTAATCTAGAAAAATTGATAAGATCAGTGAAAGGTCGTGTTAAAAGTATTGTATTAATAAAATTAACAGCACCTTCTAAAGCTAATGCTTTGTTTACAAACATACTCTGACGAGGTCTAAACTTTAGACCATATCGCTGTCTTTCTGGAAGAGAAATATCAGGAATAGCGTTTCCAGCTTCGTCATAGCCCACTAAACTATCTATCCATTTCTTTTCAAGACTAGGAGATGGTAAACTGTCGGCTATTCCTTCTGTGAGTAATTGATATTCTTTGTGGCTTTGATTAATTCGTACGTTCTTATCATTAAACTCTACGTTTAACAACGCAGTGTCTGAAGTCATTATAGAAGATAAATTATGTGCTATAAATTTGTTCGAATCGATAAGAGAAATGAAAGGTAGCCCTGTTCCGATTGGATTATCTATGTGATCCGCGATCGATGCAATAGAAATCTTTCTATTGAGAGATTCCGGAACAGTAGTTTTATTTTTTACCCAATAGTAATATTTTGTACCTACTTCTAAACCAGTATTAGGATTGTAAATTATTTTAGTGTTGTAAACTGAATCATCTGGATGTTTGGGTTGTCCTGAAATCCCTTCGGTCAGTCCTTCTGTAGTGTCAGCTAGTGCTGACCATTCTGACGGCAATAATACTGACTCAACCCATTCGTAAACATCTACAGATGATCCTTTAACCTGCGTATTCCAATTTCCCACCCTGTATGCTAAATCACCCTGTTCATAATATGCGAATTTTACAGTGCTTAAATCCCACCATACTATGCCAATATTTTTTTCAAACCATGCCTGCGATTCGTCAATGACTTGCTCTTCAGTGGCTAGCATATAGATAGCCGGATCGTAAGGAACCTTATATTTGATTTCTTGATCAGCTATTCCCAAGATCTTCATTTTGTAACCATCGACTATATCAATATCTGCTAACTTGATATTATTAACATCGTCAAACAATTCAACATTCTTAAGTTGTGTAATATCAACTAATGGTGTTTCTTGTGCAATAGTTTGTAAGCTGTTTATAGTCGCGGGTTTCTTGAATAATCTTATTATTCCCCTGACTTCGTCATCAACGGTATATCGAGGACTACCAACAACAACTACGTTACCGATACAATCAACTGATTCACCAAATGACTCGCTTGATGTTAGATCAGTATCTAATTTTTCTGTTAAGAAATACCCTTCGGATTTTCTTTCGAACACATAGACTTGCCCTGGGAATCCTTGGAAGTCTTTAAAAATAGTTTTGTTTTTATCGAAAGTTGTTCCTTCATTAAATCTTGTTACAAGATCAAATGGTGAGTTTTTAGCTCCAACAACTATCCTTTCAGTTCCGGGACTTATAGAAACAGCACTACCGAAATATTCGTTGGTCAAATACTCAAAGCTAGTAAGTTTTTGTGTTAGTCTAAATTCTATATTTTCGATGCTGGCTGTTTTGAAAACATAAACAGCTCCTTGTGTTTGTTTGTAAACATCTGCTTTAGGACTGCTTACAACTAAAATATATCCAGAAGCATCTATGTCTAGAGCAAAACCAAATTGATCTCCGGACAATATCGAAATGTCATCTGTAGAATCATTATATTCATTAATATTTTGTTCAGTTATGGTTTGAACTAGATTATATCTGTTGTTAACATCTCTCTTATAGATATAAATTTTACCGGCCGTCTGATATGTACTATCACCAACGTTGACCCAAGGATCACCCAGGTCAGGTGGTTGATTTAGGCTAATATCATCTTCAGAATCAAGAACTAAAAATTTGTGATATCCGTTTTGATATTTGACCACATCATTAGGCCTATACTCATTGTAAGGTTTCCACACACCCCTGTAATTCGCAAAATACTGCCCGTCGGAGGTCGGTGTGCTGACCACTAATATACTGCCATCTCGACTCATAGTGGTCGAAGATCCGAACTGATCACCTTGTTTAATCAATTCAGCCATTTGTGTTGGGGAAGCTAGTCCTTCTATTAGTGTAGATCCGTCGTCGTCGATAGAAATATTAGTTGGCAAACTTGTCTGTGTAGAAACATTATCGAGTCGTTGCCAGTCGTTAGATTCTATAGTAAGAGTACTTCCGTCGCCAATATTATCAACTAATGCTTGATAATAACTTCCTTCGCACCAAACTATGCTATCTTTAGGATATATCGTTCCCGGTGTTGGATCATATAATCCCATATAATTTGAATTTGAGAAAAACTGCCAAGAAGTTCCATCATAATAATATAGATAAACTCTGCCTTTATTATCTAATGAGCCGGTAGCAGAAATACTCATATAGTATTTTCCGCCCGATACCCCTATAGAAATAGCACTACCGAAATATTCATAAGCTGCTTGTCGAGGACTTACTAAACTAATCGCAGGTTCCCACTGTTGGTTAGTGTAAACATACAAAGTTACCATACCCTGATGGTAGTACCCGTCATTTCTACCCGTTTGATTAGCTTCGATTATAGAAGCAGGTTCCCAATCATCGGATAAGAAATTAATAGAGCTTCCGTCGCCTACCGCTACGTTAACCTTGGCTTTCCATAATCTTCCTTGATATAATACAATTTCGCCTGCAAGATAACTTCTATAAGAAACAAGATCTTCTCTGTAAGTGCTCTTTACTCCACTAGCTTTAGGCGAGCCGACAGCTAACCATTTGTTATCTGGGCTAACTGCCAATACTTCTCCAAAAATACCATCTACTGCCACTTCAAGGCCAGTGGGCGGTGGAACGATTTGCTTAAGGCCAATATTAGTATAACCTGCTGTTACCTTATCAGTATAAATCATAACGTAACCTGATGCAGGAAGACTAGTCGCTATTTGTTTTAATGAATCAATATAAACTACAGATGTTCCTGTTCCTTCTGGAGCAGTAATTCCATATTCTAATAACGGATAGTCAACATACTGTTTAGTTTTTTCTACAACTTCCCATTGACTGCTGCCGTTATTGTCTACCCATAAACGAGAACCTTGTTTTAAAAGGGCAACCTCTCCTTTATTCATAGACTCGTAATTTTTAAATCGAACTGTTCTAAACAGACCAAGAGCTGCAGAAGCACTGTCTGCAATTTCAACAGGATCTGTGCTAGTCGGAGTTACAGTGAATGTATCATTGGTAACTGCTAATAATTTGAAAAATCCTTTCAAATTCTGTATCTGTATCCCAACAATATCATCTACTGAAAGATAATGTGGTCTATTGGTTGTACAAATAATATTTTGTCCGTCTTTAAGAACAGTGACTACGGATAGTGCAGGATCTTCGTTGTATCTTAAAACAGTCCAAGCACTTTTATCAAAAGTAACCCATATATTTGAATTATCTGGTACCTGATCTATATCTAGTGCAAGTATATCGTCCCTGGTCTTAACTGTAACATCAACATGATCTAATTTTACATAGCCGCCGTTTCTAGTTCGGCCTGTGTAATACAATGTAGGATTAATTTCCGTAGTAAATGGTATCGGAGCTAATGTAAAACTCGATGGATATACTCGAAGATATTGGTCTTCTATTATTGTCTTTTCGATTCCGGTTTCTAGTAAAATAGGTTGAGGATTTATAACGAAATTGTCTTTTACTAGTTGGAATTCGTATTGTTTAGATTGATCTATACCGCCTAGATCTCCTAGCTTAAACGCCCATTCTTCTTTGAGAACTACACTGTCGTCTTCGGTACGACTCAATTTGTCAAAAACTTTTACTATGGCATTGGCTGTGCCTTTTTCACGTATAAATCCTTGATATAATTTAAATTGTGAAACTTCATCTTCTGCTAGATTTTGTAGATATTCTCTAGGCTGATATCCTATCGCATGTCTAGCTAAATCCCTCTGACTTGAACCTACTCCTGACGTGTCAACTTCATAATAATCTTCAAACTGTGTGATTCTATAATCGAAGTTCGATACTAGTCCCTTCGTTGGAGTAGAATCTAATTTTACCCAGTTAGAATCGTTGAATGATGCTGATCCTAATTGATTGATTTTACTAGTCCAGTAATAAGATTTATAAGCAACTATGTCTCCCAGCTTGTAATCAATAAACGGTTGCCATGTCTGTATATCTACTGCATCAAATATAAATCCAGGGCTGGTGTAATCACCATCCCAATCTACTGTACGGAATCCGCGACTCTTGATACGTTCTTGTCTATAACCTGTTGTCTTATCGTAGATAACATCATTAAACACTGTTCTATCAGAAAAAACTGTTACATGTTCTTTGAGAACCATGTTTAACTTAACAAGATAAATTCCGTCATTAGTATCTACTGTTGATATAGAAAAAGATCTAAAACTTCTGTTAACATTAATATTATTTTGGCTTAATGGAGTTCCGTCGTTCTTTAATATTTGATAATCATAGAACCCATCTAATAAATTATCTGCTACTCCTAGCGCAATATTCAACTGTAAAAGTTTAGCACCTGGACTCAAGGCTAGTAAAGACCCTTGCGCCCAATTGTGTTTACTCCAGAACATAAATTCTTTAACTGATGTTAGCCAATCTTCTGGTTCTTTAAGTTCTGTATTATAAGAATCAAAAACAAATCCTATATATTTTAAGTACTCTTGATAGCCTAGTAAGAAATCAACAACACTTTGTATATCGGTAAAAATAGTATTGTATGGTAATTCTTTGATTCTTACTTTATTAAATGTTCTCCTATAAAATGCTGTAACAGCATTCTTAAGCGGTACAGAAGGTAATTGTTTCCATAAGGTATTATCAAAAGTATCACCGCTGGTATGACTCTTAATTGATCTATAATATTTTGATTGTATTCTTATTAATACACCATTACCATAAAACTTGTCCGGTGCCCATTCTACAAAATTTTCACTTACTCCGCCAACAGCTATTAACGGATCTGTCTGTGATGGCACAGCTTCGTAATATCTAAATATCGGATCGACGTTGTCGTATCCAGTCATTTTCCATCCTTTGTCTGTCTTTTCTAGAATAACTCCGCTATAGGTTATTTTTTCAAAAGGTGAGCCAACATTAAAAATTATGTCATAATTTTCGTTAGGAATAAAAACTGAACTCGATGACGATTTAGGATTTTTACTGTCAAGGATGTATTTCTGTTGACCTGCGTCCACGAACCCCGACATTCTTGTAGATAAATTTACATCTATACCTGTTATTTTCTTTTCTAAAATGTTAGCATTTAGAGTTTTATTTTTTAGATAATCTAAAATATATGTGTGTAAACCCGATACTGTTTTAGTTTCTTCATAAAAAATTAAATCAGACAAAGTAAAAAATCTATCAGTTGTGTCACAGACCATCTGATCTAATTTATTTTTCTTTACTTTCGATTTATTAAAGTTATCTGTAATAAATTCAAATGGTTTCATTAAACAGATAGCTGCTGTAATTGCAAACGGCCATTCTGAACTCGATCTCCATGCATATTCTACAGGACTTCGATCGCCGAACGCAAAAGGCCCTTTATTGTTAATCAAGCTAAAATTCGTAGCGAGACTGGAGTCTAATGGACTTAATAATTTTCCGTCGCTGTCTACAGGAATATGAGACATTAAAGAAGGTCTCTTATAACGATCATAAATTCCTTGTCGAGCACCTTGACGGATAATACCGTCACGTAGATCTTCCCATAATATTAGATTGTTTCTAGTATAAGGAGCAGGACCATATTCGTCTTCCCACCATGTTGGTTTTTCACTAAAACCTAACATTTCCCAAGGACATGTATGAGGTCTTACAGTGTCGTAGAACCATTCGTAGACACCTCTCCACCAACCTGGTAAATTTTTCTCCCCTGGGGGGTCTGCCATATTCGAATAGGTGTACGTAAAAGAATTTTCAGAATCAAAATATTCATTGTTGACGTAATCTATATTTGTGTCGGCGATCCATTTTAAGAAATCAGGAGCGACAATTTTATCTAATTCAGATTTATTATAAAGAGAGTTTCCATAATATCCTCCTAGGATACTATCAAGGTCAAAAATAGATTCGTCATACTTTTGTTTGATATTATTATAAATCCTTAATTCTAATTCTAATAAAACATCATCACGGAAATCACCGTAGGCAACAGTTATGCTGCCATCATGGCCTTGGATAACTTCTTTTGGTTCTTGATAGGTGTCATCCAAAAACTTCATCGGAACATACTTTTTGTATAAACCTAATTTTGTAGGAGTAGGTGGAATGTAGTTGATGGCCGTTGATACATACTCTCTGATTTCTATTTCGTCACCTTCTGCTAAATTTAGATTCAATGTTAAAAATCCAAATGTTGAATCAAAGATATAATCTTTTCCATGTATTAGTTGTTGTGCGTTAATATAAACATAAACTGCCCTAGAACTTATCGTATCTAAATCAAATTTTTCTGATAATGCAAACGTTTTGATTCCTTCATCTTCTACTGTATATTTTAGAGAAGTAAATGCTCCGCTGCCGATCATGTCGCTGTCAGAAAAAGCACTTGAAGAGTTTTGATTGTTGCCAATCTCGTTTAAGATAGAATCAACGAAATCTCTAGGTTCTTGTGCATAATATAGTTCGTCTGACAATTTAATAAAATTGTTTTTAAAGTCTGTATAAGATTTTTTAGCGAACTGAATAGCTTTTATAATATTAATTTCTTTATCACAAAGTGCAACAACAGCCAGAGGCGATGGCGCAGAATGTTTTAAAAATCTACGAGATAATTGTTGATATTCTGAAATATCTCTTAAATTACTTGATCCTGGAAATATTCCCACTACTTGATCTGTTAGTTCTAGTCCAGTTGATAAATGATCAGAAGCTTGTCCGAGTGTAAATGTTGCTATTTCTTGATTTAAAGGATTTTTTTCAATGCCTAACGGTATTTCATAATATCCTGTATCTGGTGGAATATTTGTAAAAATCTTTACACTGACAACATCACCCGAAACAAAAGTTTCTTCAAAAGTAAATTTATTGCCTGCTCGGGTATAGGCTGTATTGATCTTCTTACCGTTTAAGAAAAATACTAATTTCTTAATTTCAGAATCTGATACATTCTTCCATTCGATAGCAGTTGAAGTTATTGTGTTAGTTTCTTCCGAAATAGTTACAATATCAATTATCGGTTGTAGATAGTTAGAATCTAACTTTATCCATGAGTTTCCGTATTCTGTTTCGTTATAACGATAGAAACCTGTAGCTATTTTTTTAGTAAAGACCTGTGTGTCGATCTTATAATTAAAAGCATCAACATCTAAATTAAAATCAAATTGTATATCGCCTACGTTATCAATATTCAAATAACTTAACGGAAATCCCAATTCGGGATCAGTAATTCCATTCCCTGTTTTATAACTGACAATTGGCGTTCCCAGGAATGTGCTTACTGGATATCTGTCAGCATCACTAAAACTCACTTCGTCGTTATCAAATAAATCAAATAACGGTGGCTGATTAGCTTTGGTTTTTTCTTGGCTTTTAACCCATGCTGTACCATTATAATGATACATCAACCCTCGATTATTTTTTCCACGCTTAATAAGAACACATTGATTAATGATCGGATCTGCGTCGTCTTCTTTGACTAGAGTTATTTGACGGCGACCATTATGAACAATAAATTTAACTTTATAAATTTGGTTGTTAACTAAATTATCAGTATCTGCTGTAATTAAAACTCGAGCATCTTCGAATAAAAATTCGCCATCGACAATGTAACCTGCACTGCCTTCAACGGTACTGAATACATCGGATGTAAAATCGTCGATATAGTCAACAGACTGTTTTGCCACCTCTCCATGATTATATAATTTAATGTTAGGTAAAAATTCTATAATTGGTCGTTTTGCTCTAGAAGTTTCATCGGCAGAGAAATCACTGCCGTTCACTCGGTGGGCATAATCTAATACACTTCTATGAAACCATCGGTTGTATCTACTCCAACTGTTAGAATCTATGCTGGCTTTATTGACTGTTAGATAATCTTTGGTTCCTGGATATAGAGAAGCATCATCAAATGGCTCTGTGTCGAATCCCCCATCATCAAATAAAACTTCTGGAATATTTGATGTATCAATTGGCGATATAACCAAATCATCGATAGCTACTAATTGAATCGCAGTACCAACGCCCTCAACGATAAATTTACCGCTGGTACCTTTTCTAGTATATTTCTCTGGCGATACTTGGCCGGAAAATCTAACAACCATCCCATTAGACAGTGTTATTCCGTTACTACTAGTATAGGTTTGCTTTCCTATAATTTCTTTTTCGATATCTATTTTTGTATTTGATTCTACATCGCCTATAATAAACTTTCCAAAGAAATTAGGATCGATGGCACTTTGATAATAGAGAATATCGGGCGCATCTAACGGAACTTCAAATGTCATAGTTCCTATTTCTTGCCCATAATTAGTAACACCATCATAATAATCTAATGACGATGTATCGTAATAAACATCGACCAGTTCCCAATCTTGGCTGTTTTCGTCTATCGAGCTACCGTCGGTTACTGAAATATTAGTTTTTGCCTTCCAAATTTTTCCGTCAAACACAACAATTTGTCCTGCTGTGTATGGAAGATCTGGATCATAAAATAACGTACCTACATCAATGTTAGTTCGGACAAATATTGGTTGGCCAGGGATGTTAAGATTAAATTTATATTTTTGACCTCTGTATAAAGTCAATGTAGGATTATTTGTTTGTCCATCTGGAGTGAAAATATAAGCGTTTGCCCCCAAACCTATCCTATAGGTACTTATAATTCCCTGCGATTGACCTGCTATGGCAATATCTGGAGGGAATTCAGGAACCCAATAATATTCTCTGTAGTTAACAAACTTATCCCAGTCGATAGGAGGATTCCAAGTATAGTGTTCTTGGCTAGTTATCTTATTGTCATTTTCATTGTAATTGTTGAAAAATCTCAATTGATTCTTAAAATCAAGATAATCATAAAAATTATTGATCTTTTGATCTTCCTTGATTGTGATACCGGGTTCTAATTGATATCTGCTACGCAATGTTTGATCAGTGTCAAGATATATGTCTTGAGAATTATATGTTTTTCCATATCTTCTTCCAACATACCCCACAGTTTTGTCTAACGTGCCAGGCTGTACTAAAGGATCAAAAACCGCATTCAAGAATTTGGTGTTGGCATCTGTTTTAAAAATCTGTGGGAGAAGATCTACTGTTCTTCTAATAGGTAGTCCGCTGTCTGGAAATTTTTCGTATGCCATTATTAACTCGTAGTTGTTACAATAGAATCGTTACTGATTCTTAATTCTGCCGCTGTAATAGATGTTACAATTTCAATGTCATCTACAGTGGCTCCGCTGATAAACACTTCGTCTACACGACTTTGTATTTCAAATAAGCTGCCAAATGCCTGTGAAGCTTGTCTTGGTACTAAAACTAAATTTGAAATGTCTGGTGAACAAGTATTGATTACATATGTAATCATTTCGCTGACATAAAACTTGTCGCCGAAATCCCAATTGTTTACATCAAAAAATTCGTTGATAGCTGAAATTATTCTAACTTTCAAATCATTATCGTTGATTAATTTATTAGGATTTTTAACTACTTTTAATTTTGCCTGTAGTTTTTCGTCAGCAGTTACTCCAAATAAAACTTTATATTCTACCGGATGATAAATTATTTCGTCACTGATTGATTTAATTAGATCTAAATCTTGACCGAACGATACACGCAGGCTATCGCTAGTTGGTGCTGTTGGTTTCGTAGCAGCACCTATTAGATAATTTCTAAATGCTGTGTCGTAACTTCTAGTTAAAAGATAAACATCAATGATGTTCGAAGAACTAGGATCAATACGACGATCTACACCTGCATTGTGTATGTATTGAAATTTTAATCCATCTCTTCCGATATTAGCTGTATAAGAAGGTTCTAATATGAAAGTATTTGTAGATCTATCTACTCTCTTAATAACAGATTCATCAATGTCATAAAAATACACCAACTGTCCGTTAACAAAATCGTTGATATTTACTGTGCTTTCTTTTTGTCGAATTACTATAGTATCATTAGAATTATCTATATACTGTTTTACTTTATATCCATACACGTCTGTAATTTCGGTAAAAAATAGATATCTATTCAATGAGTCCTCGCCTACTACCTGCTGGAATGAATCTGGGTCATCTATCACACCGTCGTCATCAGAATCATAAAAAGTAATTTTGATTTCGTCTGTGCTTTCATAGCCATCATCAAATCTTACAGTATCTGCTATTTCAAACGATTGATCAGTCTTCAATGGTGTTAAGAGATTAGAACCTGTGTTTATTCCTAAAACAACTACTTTGTCTTTAACCACTTGCCCTGTTTCGCTATCATATATTTTTTGAGAACTGTCGTAATAAAATCTATTTTGTTTTATACTTCTAAAAATATAATCTAGGCCTCTGATCCTTACAACGTATTGATCTGGTTCTTTAACAAACGCCAATAACCACGATGCGTCTAGACTAGAATTTGTAGTATCACCGGATTTTCCTAGACTAAAGTTATCAACTAAATTTAAATTAGGTGCTGTGATAATTTTCCATTCAGCATCTGTAGTACTATAACGCAGACCAAAATTTAAATTACCAAACATTAAATCAACCATCTGTGATTCTAGAGCAGTATTTAAATTATTAACAAATTTTGGTATAATTGCTGCTGCCGATGCTAGGCTAGGTACAATATCATTAAACTGTATTGGTCCTAAACCTGTGGTCAATGTTCCAGTATTGTTGGCTGTACCGTCACCAGTAACTTTGATCACTTTTGTCCACATATAAGACATTTGTTCTGGGTCGGTTATATCGGTTGTGACTAACTCACCTCGTTTAAAACTTTTTCCTGTGGGTGGAACAAATTTAATTAATGCGCCAGGTGTAAGATATTTTAATACGCCGGTAGTATAAGATGACACAGGAAGTACTGAAGTTGTATCGACTAGGTTCGTAAAAAATCCGGAGCAGTTATTGATATCAGTAGTTACTTGATTCCATACTGTGTTTGTATCTGTAAAGAGCGCACGATTAAATTTAGTCAGATAATAATTATAAACATCAGTATCTGTAAATACCGGTTCTATTTTATTTCTAATAAAATTGATAATATCTATTCTGTTAGTATATTTGAAAGATAGAGATCTTTCTATTTCATCTTTGTAAATTATACCATCATCTGCAAAAACATTGACATTGCTATATTTTCCAGAAGCATCTATGATATCAAAATTTCTACTTATTCCGCTAGAAGTTCTATTAACTGACTTAACTTTTAAGATATTTTGGCTGGTAGTTAAAGGTGCAAGATTATAATCTTCACCTGTGATCATTCTATTTTGTGTGTAATAAGCCGCAGGTGCATTTGCTCTTATAGAATCTACGCTCTCTGATGCTGCAGAAGAATCAACTGTATATTTCAAACTACAAGTTACTGTAAGAGTGTGTCGTACTCCTTGTTTATTGATATAAGGAATAGCTATGCTTATACCTTGCATTTCCGAAGGAGCGATCTGATATGACAGGCCGTTACTCTTTCGATAATACACACGAAATGGTCCTAGCGGAAGATTTCCATAAACTCCATCAGCGAAGGCTAAATCTATTCTATCGTTTTCTTTTGTAATAATAGAATAGATATTTCTAATGTTCGAAGAAATACTGTTATATGCAATATTATTTCCAATCAATGATTTTACTTTAGTCCATTCTTCGACCTGTGCCCCGGCGCTAGACAATCTGAATAACCAAACATCGTTTTCGTTTATATTGTTCGAATCGACTGTGACTACTTCGTTGGTTCTCGGAACATCTACCGAAAAATCTGCAAGCTCTAAACTTCCTTGTTTGAATAATAGAAAAAATCCCGTGTTAGCACTGGTACCGCCACGGCCATCATTTTTGTAAACAAATCCTAGTTGGTTACCAGGATATGGAGATTCTTCATATATTGACTCGCTTCCTCTAAACGATGTGCTAACTATTTCAAAAGGCATTTGGCGCCCTGCTACAATTTTATTAAAATTATAAAGAGGAACATCGTTAGATGCTGTTCTAAATCTATATTGTTCTGTAAGTATTCCGTCAATGACTGAAGATCCTTGGCTTCGTCCAAATTCGGTATTGTCGCTCATAGCAGCATTTAATACAGCGATAAATTGTTCTGCCCAGTTTTGATTTGTAGGATCATTCCATATAATAACTTGTTGAGCTAAATTTTTTCCGTTAGCATCTAATATATTTTCTGTAGTGCTCACTGTGTCAAACTTTAAAAGGCCGCTGGCGGGAATATTTCGTTTAGCATTGTAACTTAACATTCTAGCTAGACGTAACACACTTTCTTTGCGTTCTGCTAACTCAATAAAATTTTCTCTGCTGGCTAGATCTATACGGAAAGCTAGACTTTGGCCAAGGAAAGCCATGGCATCAACAAGAGCCAAATATTCACTGCTTTCAATATAATCGTTAAAATCTTCCGGATAATTTTCACGGAAATAGGCTATGATAACCCTACGAAGATTTTCAAAATCGTAAGATTTAAAATCGGCATTTTTAAATGTTTGATAGATCCTGGTCCAATCTTCATTTAAAATTAAATTATTTTGTCTAGACGTTGTGGTCATTTTTCTTTCCTATTCCGTATTTATTTTAGAAAATAAACTGGTCAGTTAATGATTTTATTTTCTTTATCAAAATCAAATACCATCCTTTCATTGATATTAAACGGAAGATAAGTTATTGCTGCTTCTATGCGTATGCCCATGTCAGTAGCGTCAATACTAACACTGTTGATAGCTATTCTTGGATCGTAGTTAATGATTTGTTCTACGTCTTCTGTGATCAATCTCTTAACTTCTTCAGTAAAAGGTTCAAACAATAGATCCCATATTGCTGTTCCAAAATCTGGATTCATTAATTTTTCACCTTTACGAATGTAAAAATGATTGACGATATCTTGTTTGACTAGATCTATATCGTAAGTTTTAAATTTATTTTTAGTCTCTTGAGAATTAAATCCCTTATACGTAAAGACAGTTGCAGTATCATTTAATACTGTAGCCGTTGACGATGCTGCAACTTTTTGATTATATAGTTTTGCCATGTTATGCCTCCCTGTCCGTGTTATCAGGAGTTAATTGTGCTGGGGCTTGATTTTCATGTAACGCCCAGGGTTCGTGCATAGGTATACGTTTCATTATACTCTTTAAAGGAGTATCGACAGAATACCTGTTTTTATTTTCCCAAGGTTCATCTGGGCTAGTAACAATATTATCGTGCATAGGTAATACATCTGCCGACGTTGCAGGAGTAGCTGCCGTGCCGTTCATATTAATCGTTGCCGCGGTTTCGTAATGATTTCCGCCACTTAAAATATTAGTATTAGCGCCTGCAGTAAAATTGTTATTAACTCCCGACGATACTTCTAAATTTGTTGTAGTTGTAATGTATCCGTTGCCTCCAACCACTAGTTTAGTATCGTATTGACTTTCGATGTGTATCCTGCCGCTTTCAAAACCATTAGCATCTGCGCTGTCTCCGTCACTGTAATCTGCAGATGCTTTTATATTAACATTCCTTCCGCCTTCGATATTAACATCTCTATCCGCACGAATGTTTATATCATTTTGAGAGTGTATGCTAATACTATCTGCTGCATAGATATCTATTTTACCATTGCTTGTTAATTCTACCCAAGCAGTTCCTTGAGAATTTCCTACATAGATTAAATCTTCAGAATTGTGCATCAATAACTGATGTCCTGTTCTGGTTCTTATACGAAAATACTCATTGTAAGGAATATTAGGTTCGCCTTTTTCATTATTAAGTGTGTCGGCGTATTCTACAGGACCTTCGCTGGCATGAGTTATGCGTTGATATCTATCTTCACCGTCATCCATAACAAACGTTGTACCGCCAAGACGACTGACTGGTACTGGTACAGAACTTAAGGTATTTTTCTTTCCAATAAATTGTTTTTTAGTTCCTTCGCCCCTATTAAAAGGACCCGGAGTAGAAATACCAAATACAGCATTTGGTGCATCTCTTCTACTAGTAGTAGTTGTAACTCCACGAACATCGTCTTCTAATAAACCTTGTTTTAAAAATACATCGGCTATCGGATGAATAGGTTTTTTAATTTTGTCTATGTTTAAACTTTTTTCTAGACTATTAGTTTTTCTGTTAACTTCGGCTACCGGCAAAGGCTGTGTCGTATCGTATTTCTTTTTTTGATCTGCTGTGGCGTCAACTTCTGTAGACCCGCCAATCGCCGGAATCATTTGATTAACAAATCGTCCAGGTACACAACCTATAAAATAGCCGTCTGCTGGGTTTCCGTCTATAAAAACTACAAGGACCGTTGTGCCAATTTCTACAGTAGGAAACCACATTCCATAACTTTGTTGTGTGTCATTCCAATCGGTTTTATTCATTCCCATATTTTCAAACGCTGTTACACCATAAAATGGTGTGGCATATTTTACAGGAAACGTCTGTGAATCTTCACCGATAGTGTTACCGTGTTCTCGAAGTATAGTAACTTCAAGGCCGCACATAAAACTAGGGTCTAAATATCCTACAACTTTGGCCAGCATAACGCCGGTGCCTAATTTGCTATCAGATAATTTTCCAGAGGTTCTTTTTTCAATAGGCATTATTCACCTTCATCGCCGCCGTATACGGTAGTATCAACAGGACCAGTTTGCGGCGGTGCTTCTTTAAATTCATATAACCACTGATTCTGTTTCTCAATATCTGCTGCACCTTTGAAGTCCATACTTTGATTGACTACACGATTAAGATCTAATGTCTGTGTGTACACATTACCAGAAAATTTATTTTCTACACCTAGCACACGATAAAGTCCGCTGTAAGGACTTACCCATTGACCTTTAGGAAAATTAAATAGACCTCCTTGGCCAGTCGTGCCTAAATTAGGTTCTATTGGATTTCTAAAAGTGATATAACAAAATATCTCCGATCCTTGCCAATTCATTGTTCCGTCGCTGGTAATTTGATCGTTAGGACCGTATTCGCCTAGATATTTAGAACAAAGTCCGCTGTCCGAAAGGTAATATGGATCTCCTAATATTTCCATTTTTACATTGATCATATCCTTGGTTCCGTTTTCAAATGCTTGTTGGAATGCGTCGGCAATGATCTGTCCTACATTTTTTTCTCCAGAGAACGTTCCTGTTTTTATTCTATAATCTGGAGTCACGGCCGGAGTACCTGTTTCAGAAGCTGCTGCTTCTGGTGCTGCTCCGCCTTGTGTTTCGGCCGCTAATGTCTTTTCATTAGTGGCTGCATTAACATCTTTATTCTGTATAGATGCATGTTGTTGAGGTGGTCGAGGTAGACTGCCGGTTCTAAACATTCCGTTAAAAATTAAATCAAACTTAAGGATGTCGTTGTTTTGTCCAGAATAAAGATAATCATACCTTTTGGCTATAATTTTTTCTCTTCCTTGTGTTCCTGCTGTAGCACTGCTCGGATTTTTAAGATACTCTGCACTAACTTTGAAAGGTACTACTCTGTATATAAATTTTTTAGCACGTTGATTTCTAATCTTATCGTATTCTAATAATTCTATTTGTACGTCAACCCTGAACCAGTTTACTAGACCAGTTTCTGTATCTATAGCTTCGGGTTTTAAATTTTTAGCAGAATACTCACTGGCTAACACTATCATCTTTATAACGTTCGTAACCAATGACTCTGCGCCAAAAGTAAATTCTCGACGAGTAGGATCTATAGACATATTGTCTCTTTGTATCCTTCCTGTTTTAGAGTCAACGATATCGGCTGCATCTTTGAAAAGATAGTTACCGCCAGACGCTGCACTGAATCCCATGCTGCTGTAACCTATGTCTCCTTGACCGTATTCTATCGTTTCAAAATCTGGACTGGTTCCTACTTTAATATCTTTTCCGGCAGCAAGATCAATAATAGCTCGTAGTGTATCAGAGGACATACCACCACCGTCAAGCCCTACACGATCTTGCCAGTCCACAGGAAATACGATTTCATATAAATCTGGTTTTTCGATTTGATTCCTGTCTACTAAATCAAATTGTGTTTTGTTTAACGCATTCATTAAACTTTTTTTACCGCTGGATAAAACTTCTAGTACCGTCGACCCTGTTATTGACAGCTCTGGAGCATGTCTATTATTACCGTCGCTGTATCCCTGATGGTGAAAAGGTTTTGCTGTAACTTTATATCTACTGCCACCTTCGTCGACTTTCATTTCAGAATCAGTAATTAGAATAGTAAGATATTTGGCCAATGCTTCTTTGCTACTAAAAATTCTACCGCTGTCATCGAACCCAACGAATTCTAATTTTAGTAAGAACGGCGTGTCACCTAAATACTGCGGATACCCTGCTTCTAGTGCTGCTGCTTGAAGACTTTGATAGAACAATCCCATGCTATACGGTTCGTAAACTTCAAATGTTAAACCGGTAACGTTGGTCCAACCCGCATCTTGTCCTGCCATACGTGTTTCTAAAACAATGTTATCTATAAAGAATTCCGGTGAGCCGTTAGCTGTTTTTGCACGTTGAGAATCATATCTGCCTGCACTAGATAACACTATATTCTTTAATGCTCCTGGTTTTCCTCTATAAGAATAGGGGTCATTAAACTGGCTTGGTTCTAAACAACATAAGGTCCATATACAATTATAAGAAGCGAATTGTTCTAATACATTTGGATACGGAGGTCCGCTAGTGATCTTGTCGAGACCAAAAGATTTAATGGTTGGTGTTTTTGTCGGATCTTGATCAGATGATAACGCTACGTAAGGATTGATCGTGGCAGAATTACCGGTTGGCGAATTAGTTATTAATCTAGCCACGCCCTGTGCTATGCCTGCAAAGTTACCGGCAACCGACGGCTGACCGTCGGGTCTTAATAAATTTGCAACACCTTGGCCAATGTCTCTAAAAATTGACATTTAAACCCCTAAATATTTTTCTAGATTAGATTTTTTAGGGCAAAAAATCTGTGTTCCTGGTTCGAAATCATAGATAGGATCTTTGATCACACTCATGTTTCGTTGAACAAATACCCACCATAACTGTGCATCACCGTACAAGTCGAAAGCCAACAAGTCTGGTCTGTGCCTGTATTGATTTTCTATGGTATAAAGAAAATCATCTTTTTCGGCTGGTACTGGCCTAATAGACAATAATTCTAAATATAAATTATTTTCTTTAGTATTTTTATACGGGGATGATCTATTATATGTTACCATTATACGAATCCTGCTCCTGCGACTACGTTGCCGTTGGCATAATCTTTAAGACTGAACTGTCTTAATCTAGTTCTGTTGTATATTGGTGCTACTGTAACTGTAATAGTACTGCTGGTCGGTACCCATGTTGGTGCTGTACCTTTACTATATTTGAGATAGTTTACGTCTTCTTTTAAATCAACACTAAAAGATTTTACTATAACTGGAACTCCAGTGAACACCCTAGCGCCATATCCACTTAACTGACAAATTACTGGCGGGTTTCCTACATTATCACCTGTGCCGTAAAACATTCTGGTAGCTGTTTTTAAAAATGTTGTACCTTGTATCCAGTATTCTGCATCTAATTCAGTTTCTACAGAAAATTCGCCGCTGATTTGAATATCGTCCACTTGACTATTCTTATAAGCAAAATAAGGTTGAATGTTATGCACTGGATCTATCTGCGTGTAATTTGCCTTTGTCGAAACGGTGATGTTTGGTAGATACGGAAATACGAATCCTCCCGTCTCGGACAATCGATTAAATGCTCCGCCGAATAGGCCAAAATTACAATTAATTTTTACACGCCAGTCATTTTGAGATCCCGGTTTAAGTTCGACAAAGGATCCTTGGGCACTAAATAACTCTGCTCCACTTGGTAAATTTTTTCCTCTCGCCATACTTAATAAATTGTTCAACATACCTGCTGCCGACGATATCTGTCCTGCTAGTTTAGCGAGTCCGCCTCCTAAACCGCCTCCGGCTAGGCCTAACTTATCTAAACTTCCTCCGATGTTTGAGGCAATGTTGCTGATAGAACCAACTGCTCCTGCTGCTGCGCCTATTGCTCCTTGTGCGTTAGATGCTAGGCTTTGTATAGGATTACCTATTCCGCCCATAGCACCAGTGACTCCGCCTAATGCATTTTTAGCATCGGCAGCGAACGTCGAAGCAGCCGCTGTAAATCCGTTTAGGCCGCTGCCTATACCGCCAGATAACTGTGATACTGTATCGTTAACATTTGATTTAAGTGAAGCAAACTGTTCTCCGTTCATAGCACCGCTAGCAGAATCAGCGGCTGCTGAAACCTGTTGAGATACAGAGGAAACTAATTTTGCCAAAGGATTGATAGATAGTGCCATTTTGGTGAAAAAACTCCGTTATAACACTATTTATTTGAATTAAAATGTGCTAATATTATTATCTAATAGGAGTAATCAAGATTGATGACTACACAAGTACCTAAAATAAAATACCTTACAAACAAGGATCTATTAAAAGAAATTCATTTAAGCAAAAACACATATTGCAGTTACACTAAAGACGAATACAGTGATTATGATCTAATAGTCCCTACTCTAGAAAAAATTAATGTACGCACTATTGCAGAAGCTAAAAGAAATAGAGCAGCAAGATTATCAAAAGAAGCGCACGAAGCAGCTATGGTAGCAGGGGGTAAAAAATTACCTGCTAAAGATTTCGAAATAGATTATAAAAAAATATCTAAACACGATGTTGTATTTCGTGTAATGACTTTTGAACACGTACCACTAGCGCCCGGACGTAAAAAAACATTAAAGAATACCGCAGACAGCCACGAAAAAGTAAACTTTCCTCCTTTTCAACATTGGAAATTTGACGATAATGATAATCTAATTCTAGTAGGAAAAAGTCACTGGAAGGGCGGGTTGAAAGCTGGCAAATTTTCAAAGGATCACGGTCAGATGACTAATAACCTAGCTCGTATGTTTCTAAAACTCTGCGAGAGATATGCTACTAGAGGAAATGTTCGTGGATATACTTACAACGATGAAATGCGCGGCCAAGCTATACTTCAGCTTACTCAAATCGGTCTTCAGTTTGATGAGAGCAAGTCGGATAATCCTTTTGCTTATTATACTGCCGCCGTTACTAACTCATTTGTTCGAATCATCAACATTGAAAAACGAAACCAAAACATCCGAGATGACATACTGGAGATGAATGGTATGAACCCAAGTTGGACTAGACAGAACAGCGGAGGAGGTAGCAGTTATGGGGGACCGGTGAGTTCTGGTGGCGAAGGCGGTGGCGATTGGGATTGATCTTTATTTGTAAAGGTAATAAAATATTTCTATGAATCTATTCAAGAAAGCAGCCTGTTTCACAGACATCCATTTTGGACTGAAAAGCGGTAGCAGAACGCATAATATTGATTGCGAAGAATTTGTTAAATGGTTCTGCGACACTGCACATGCAGAAGGCGCAGAAACTTGCATCTTCCTAGGCGACTGGCATCATAATCGATCAACTACTGACGTTAGCACCATGAACTATACTCTTTCAAATTTAGAAAGATTGAGTTCATCCTTTGAAAAAGTATATTTTATTCTAGGTAATCACGACCTATTCTACAAGGATAAACGAGAAATTAATTCTGTAGAATTTATGCGCCTGTTTCCGAATGTAGTTCCTGTGCGAGAAATATTCACAGAAGGCAATGTAACAATCATGCCTTGGTTAGTAGGAGATGAGTGGCAACAAGTTTCTAAAATCAAAAGCCGTTACATATTCGGACATTTAGAATTACCTCATTTTTATATGAATGCTATGGTACAAATGCCTGATCATGGTCAGTTACAAGACGGTCATTTTGTAAATCAAGACTATGTGTTTACCGGACACTTTCATAAGCGTCAACATAAAGGTAAAATTGTATATATTGGTAATGCTTTTCCGCACAATTATGCAGATGCAGGCGACGACGATCGAGGTATGATGTTGCTTGAATGGGGTAAAGAACCAGAATACCGAACATGGCCAGGACAACCGGTTTATAGAGTTTATAAATTGAGTCAGATTATTGATCGGCCAGACGAGCTACTTCGAGAAAAAATGCATTGTCGGGTGACTATAGACTTGCCTATTACTTTTGAAGAAGCTAACTTTATCAAAGAACAGTTTATACCTCAATATAATCTTCGAGAGTTAATGCTTATTCCAGAAAAAGTAGAAGTAGAAAGCACAGCGGTACCTATAGATATTAACTTTGAATCTGTTGATACTATCGTTATGAATCAATTAAATGCTATTGACAGCGATTCTTACGATAAAGCCTTGTTGCTAGAGATATACAAAGAACTATGATTAAGATTAAAAACCTAACAGTAAGAAATTTTATGAGTGTGGGTAATCAAACCCAGGCCATAGACTTTGACCGTGGACAGCTCACTCTTGTACTTGGTGAAAATTTGGATCTAGGAGGTGATGATTCCGGCGCTCGCAACGGTACGGGCAAAACTACAATCATCAATGGCTTGAGTTATGCTATCTACGGTCAAGCCTTAACTAATATCAAACGTGATAATCTTATTAATAAGATCAATGGAAAAGGAATGCTAGTAACCGTTACGTTTGAAAAAGACGGTGTAGAATATCATATCGAACGAGGTCGCAAACCTAATCTACTAAAGTTTGCTATTAATGGTCAAGAACAAGAGCTGCAAGATCTCGACGAAAGCCAGGGCGATTCTAGAGAAACACAAAAAGCCATCGAAGAAATGTTTGGTATGACACATGAAATGTTCAAGCATCTTGTAGCCTTGAACACTTATACTGAACCATTTCTATCTATGAAGGCTGCTGATCAACGCAGTATCATAGAACAGCTTTTGGGCATTACCTTATTATCTGAAAAAGCAGACAATCTCAAAGAGCAGATTAAACAAACCAAAGATTCTATCACTACAGAAACTACAAAAATAGAAACTATCAAAGCATCTAACGATCGTATACAGCAAAGCATCGATGCGTTAGAACGAAAACAAAAGCTGTGGGAAGATCAAAAAGAAAAAACCATAGAAGATCTATTAAAAAGCATAGACGTATTAGAAACTGTAGATATCGATCTCGAGATTTCTGCGCAAAGAAGGCTGGCCGAATGGACTGAACATAAAAAAGAACGTGACAGCCTAGTAACATTGATAGCGAAACAAACATCTAGTTTAGAAAAAGAACAGAAAATATTAGATAAGTTGGCCAAAGAGTTGAAAAGTCTGGAAGATCATAAGTGTCATAGCTGTGGTCAAGAACTGCATGACTCTAAACATGACGAGATGATTAGATCTAAAAATCATCAAATATCCGAATCAGAAAGTTCGATCACTGAAATAGCCAAAGAGCTACAAGACCTATCCGAGGCGCTGTCGCTGTTAGGAGAGTTAGGTGATTGTCCCAAAGTGCATTATGACAATTTAGAACAGGCCCTTAATCACAAATCCACTTTAGATTCGTTGGCTAGAGATCTCGCTGTTAAAGAATCAGAAAATAATCCCTATGCTGAACAGATCGAAGAGCTAAAAAACACTGCGGTACAGGAAATTGATTGGGATATCGTTAATGATCTGACCAAAGTCAAGGATCATCAGGAGTTTTTATATAAACTTTTAACTAACAAAGACAGTTTCGTACGTAAGAAAATCATCGATCAAAATCTAGCGTTCTTAAATCAAAGATTGACCTACTATCTAGATAAGATAGGACTGCCTCATATCGTAGAATTCCAGAATGATCTAACCGTGATCATTACACAATTAGGGCAAGACCTCGACTTTGATAACTTAAGTCGTGGTGAACGAAACAGACTTATACTTTCTATGTCGTGGGCGTTCCGAGATGTGTGGGAAAATCTGTATCATAGTATTAATTTATTGTTCATCGACGAGTTAGTTGACAGCGGTATGGACGCTAGCGGTGTAGAATCTAGCATCGCTGTGTTAAAGCGTATGACTAGAGAACGTGATAAGAATGTGTTCTTGATCAGTCACCGAGATGATCTAACTAGTAGAGTAAATCATGTGCTTAAAGTTATCAAAGAAAATGGGTTTACCAGCTATAGTAACGACGTTGAGATCATAGAATGAGTACAGAATCGCATGATCGAATGATCGCAGCGTTCCAAGAATACTTCAAATGGCAGGAACGATTTGAATACAAAGGCAGTGACGAGGCAGGTATCAAGGCACGATATTGGTTATCAGAAATACGCAACGAAGCAAGTAAAAGGCGAGTAGAAATACAAGAAAAGAGAGAACAAAGAAAAGCAGCCAGAAAAGGTATTAAAGGCAGGCCACCAAAACTAACTAAATGAGTGCTGTGGACATATCAAAATCAACTCGTAGAAGAAATACCAGAAGGCTATATCGGCTTTGTGTATCTCATCACGAATCTACAGACCGGACAGAAGTACATAGGCAAAAAACTAGCACAGTTTAAACGCACAAAACCTCCACTCAAAGGCAAAAAACTTAAAAGAAGAAGCACAGTAGAAAGCGATTGGCGTGACTACTGGGGTTCGTCTGATAGGCTCAACGCAGATGTTCAAGCACTAGGTCCGGAAAATTTCACAAGAGAAATACTTTATCTTTGCAAATCCAAGGCAGAAATGTCATATTTAGAGGCAAGAGAGCAGTTTGAACGCAGAGTTTTAGAAACAGATGACTATTATAATGGCATTATAAACGTCAGAGTAGGCGGATCAAATATACTTAGACAGCGTCTAGAAGAACATAAAAAGGCAAAATAATCGCCAAAAAAAC
>JACCEC012559527.1_pt1 | contig 58989 bp, 46 predicted proteins | sample 7450121 | NCBI WGS metagenome assembly JACCEC01 (sample SAMN15323455, study PRJNA562643) | freshwater metagenome | isolation source: river surface water | place: USA:Blue River Watershed | collected 2017-08-18
CTTCGGCCTGGGTGATCAGCACCCGCTTGCCTGTGAGTGTGTGCATCATGCTGCCCAGTTTAGGAGGCCTGTTTGCGCCAATCCCCCGGAGTTTCCCGCCGCGCGCTGTTGCAGCAAGCGGCTGCACTCGCCTGCGCAGGCGCATGGCCGAGCGGGGCGGATGCGCAGGTCTTGGCTGCAACCGCACCGCCGTCTACACCCCCGCCCCAGGGGACGGTGCCTGCACCCTACACCCCGCGCGTGATCGACGCGGCGGGCGCTCAAGCCGATGTGGCGCTGTTGGAGCGGGCGCTGAAAGCGATACACCCGGGCCTCACCCGCCGCAGCTCGGCCGCGGAGATGGACGCGGGCTTTTCCAGCCTGCGCGCATCGGTGCAGGGGCCTGTGGGTGAACTCGACTTTTACCGAGAACTCTCGGCCCTGCTGGCCCTGGTTCGCTGCAGCCACACCAAGGCCGAGGCGCCCGCCGCCTTCGAGCGTTGGCGCCGGGTGCACCCCAGTCACGTGCCGCTGCGCTTTCGGTGGCTCGAAGGACGCATGGTGGTGGTCTCGTGTGCGGACGCCGCCTTGCCGGCGGGCAGCGAGGTGCTGGCCCTGAATGGGCGGGCGGTGTCCGATTGGATGCAGACCCTGGGCCGCTTGGTTTCGGTGGACGGGCACACGCCGTGGGCCCGTGACGCGAACCTGGCCGATGACGGCGACCTGATGGGCAGTGGCTTTGACCACTTTCTGCCTTGTGTGGCCGGCCTGCCCAAGCGATTTGACCTGGATGCCATTCGCCTTGGTGAGCGCAGCCCCAGCCGCTTGAGCCTGGCGCCGCTGTCGTTTGAAGATTGGCTCAAGCTGCCCAACGGCAGCCGCACGTGGCGCGCCAACTTTTCTGAGGCAACCCAGTGGCGCTTGCTGCGCCCGGGTACCGGTTACCTGAGGGTGGGCACGTTTGTGAACTACCGCAAGCCCACCGACGCGCAGGCCTTGTTTACACGGGCCATGCTGGACTTGCAAGCTCAAGGGGCACGGCAACTGATCTTGGACCTGCGCGACAACGGTGGGGGCTCAGACGACGCCGCCCTGGCCTTGTTGGACCACCTGGCCCTCAAGCCCTACACCTACCAACGCGCCATGCGCCTCAAGGCCGTTCGCTATGGCGACTTGGAGGCCCACATCGAAACCTGGGGCGACCGCCAGGCCTTGTTTCATGCGCCCCTGAGCCAGTTCATCCGCACGCCTGAGGGCTGGTATGAACGGCGTGCCGAAGACCACCCTGAACACCTGCAGCCCCGGCAGCCGGCCGCGGCGGCGTTTGGCGGTGAGGTGGTGGTGCTGACCGGCCCCTTGAATGCATCGGGGGCCACGATGGTGGTGGCCAAGTTGCAGGACATGGGCCGGGCCCGCTTGGTGGGCGGGCGCTGCGGCGGCAGTGCCGATGGCCCGACAGCCGGGCGCATCTTCACCGTGGTGCTGCCCAGCAGCGGCATCCGGGTTCGCATCCCGCTGGTGTTCAACCAGATGGCGGTGACGCGTTACGACCCACGCGGGGGCATCAGCCCGGATGTTCTGGTTGAGGAGACGGTGGAACACTTCCGGGCAGGGCACGACGAGGTTTTGGCGCAAGCCTTGAAGACCTGGGGTACGGCTTGATCGGTGCAACATGAAAGGCCATGTGGACGGTGGTGAAGAAGTTGGATGACGCAAGCAAGGTCGACGCCAGTGAGCTGTCTCGGGCCATCCACGCGCGCGAGGTTTCGTGCCGTGAGGTGATGCAAGCCCATTTGCAACGCATCCACCGACTGAACCCTCGGTTCAATGCGATCGTGAACCTGGCGCCCGATGAGCTGCTGTTGCAGCAGGCCGATGCCTGCGACGCAGAGCTGGCCCAGGGCCACACACGCGGCTGGATGCATGGCCTGCCGCAGGCCATCAAGGACGCGGCCCAGGTGGTGGGTTTTCCGGCCACCTTCGGTTCGCCCCTGTTGAAGGACTTCAGGCCGGTGCAGGATGGCCTGATGGCCGCCCGTATGAAGGCCGCGGGCTGCATTGTGGTGGGCAAGACCAATACACCCGAGTTTGGATTGGGCTCGCACACCTTCAATGAGGTGTTCGGCGCCACGCGCAATGCGTGGGACCCGCAGGTGAGCGCGGGCGGCTCCAGCGGCGGTGCGGCCGTGGCCTTGGCCTTGCGGATGCTGCCCGTGGCCGATGGATCCGACTTCATGGGCTCACTGCGCAACCCGGCGGCTTGGAACCATGTGTTCGGCTTTCGGCCCAGCCAAGGCCGGGTGCCCCTGTGGCCCAGCTTGGATGCGTGGTTGGGCCAGTTGAGCACCGAAGGCCCGATGGCGCGCACCGTGCGCGACTTGGCGCGGCTCTTGGCGACGCAGGCGGGCCCGGATGCCCGAACGCCCTTGGCCCAGACGGCGCCACTGCCGCCGATTGATCACCTGTTGGCGGCGGACGCGGGCCTGAAGGCCTTGGACGCGTTGAAGGGCTTGAGGGTGGGATGGCTGGGCGACCTGCAAGGCCACTTGGCAATGGAGCCGGGCTTGTTGGCGGTGGGTGAGGCCGCCTTGGCGCGGCTGGAAGCCGCCGGCGCTGTGGTCGAGCCCCTGGCGCCACCCTTTGATCCGGACGAGGTGTGGCAGGCTTGGCTGGTGTGGCGCAGGGCCCTGGTGGCGCCTCGCGTGGCCGGCTTGCTTCGCCAGCCTGGCGCGCGCGAACACATCAAGCCCGAAGCCCTGTGGGAATACGACCAGGCACAAGGCAGCGCCTTGATGGACCTGGTGCAGGCCAGTGCGGTACGCACCCGCTTTCATCAACAACTGCGTACGGCCTTTGAGCGCTTTGATGTGCTGGCCCTCCCTTCGACACAGGTCTGGCCGTTCGCCGTGGACCAGCGCTGGCCGCGCGAGATTGCCGGCCGCGCCATGGACACCTACCACCGCTGGATGGAGGTCACGCTGTACGCCACCTTCGCCGGCTTGCCCGCTTTGAGCATGCCGGCGGGCTTTCATGCGAATGGGCGCTGGCCTGCGGGGCTGCAGTTGATCGGGCGGACCCAGGCCGACGTCGAACTGCTGACGGTGGCTGCGGGCTACGAGCAGGCCAGTGCCGCGCTCTTGGCGCAGCCCTGCCCGCATGCGTGACCCTGTGAGCTGAGCTCAGTACTGCGCGGCCAAGGGCCCCTGGGCCTGGTCTCGGTACTTGTCGGCCAGGGCTTGTGAGGCCATGCGCAAGACGCCCAGGTCGCTGCCCACGCCCACAAAGCGCATGCCCTGGGCCAAGTAGCGCCGGGCATCGGCTTCGGCTGGGGCCAAGATGCCGGTGGGCTTGCCCGCCGCCTGGGCCGCTGCCAGCACCTGTGCGATGGCTTCCTGCACCTCGGGGTGGTTGGGGTTGCCCAAGTGACCATAGGAAGCGGCCAGGTCTGAGGGGCCGATGAACAGCGCATCCACGCCGTCAACCGCGGCGATCGCGCCTGCCGCCTGCACGCCGCTGCGGTTCTCAATCTGTACGAGCACGGCCACTTCCTCGTTGGCCTGCGCGTGGTAGCCCGCCACCGCGCCGTAGCGGTTGCCGCGGTGGGACACGCTCACACCGCGAACCCCCTGCGGCGGGTAGCGCGTGGCGGCCACGGCGGCGCGCGCCTGCTCGGCGTTTTCAACAAAGGGGATCAGCAGATTGGCTGCGCCGGCGTCGAGCAGGCGCTTGATTTCCACGGTGTCGTTCCAGGACGGCCGCACGATGGGCGCGCTGGGGCTGTCCTTGAGCGCCATCAGTTGCGGAATGAGCGACAGCACGTCATTGGGCGCGTGTTCGAGGTCGATCAAGAGCCAATCAAATCCGGCCACGCCCATGACTTCGGTGGTGATGGGGCTGCCCAGCGACAGCCAACTGCCGATGAGGGTGCGGCCTTCGCGCAGCGCGCGGCGGAAGCTGTTGGGGAATGCGCGATAGGGGGTGGGTGGTGTGGGGGTGCTCATGACAGGGTTCCTTTTCGGATCAGCTTGGGTCTCAGGATTCGGTTCAGGTTTTCGCCCGGGATTCGTGTCAGGGTCAGCGAACCAAGCAAGGCCGCTTGGGGTCGAAGGTCCATCCGGGAATCAGGTACTGCATGGCGGCGGCGTCGTCGCGCGCGCCCAAGCCGTGTTGCTTGTACAGGGCATGCGCCTTCTCGACCGCGGCCATGTCCAGCGTCACCCCCAGGCCGGGCTTGCGCGGCACCTGCACATGGCCGCCTTCGATCTTCAGTGGTTCTTGGGTGAGGTATTGGCCGTCCTGCCAAATCCAGTGGGTGTCGATGGCCGTGACCTTGCCGGGTGCTGCAGCAGCCACATGGGTGAACATGGCCAGCGACACATCGAAGTGGTTGTTCGAATGTGAGCCCCAGGTCAGGCCCCAGTCGCGGCAGGTTTGCGCCACGCGCACGCTGCCGGCCATGGTCCAGAAGTGGGGGTCGGCCAGTGGGATGTCCACGCTTTGCAGGGACAGCGCGTGCACCAGTTGCCGCCAATCGGTGGCCACCATGTTGGTGGCGGTGGGTAAGCCGGTGGAGCGCTTGAATTCGGCCATGACTTCGCGGCCGGAAAAGCCACCTTCCGCACCGCAGGGGTCTTCGGCATAGGCCAGCACGCCGTGCAGGTCGCGCAAAAGGCGCACCGCATCACGCAGGAGCCAGCCCCCGTTGGGGTCCAGGGTGACGCGGGCTTGAGGGAAGCGCTCGTGCAGGGCCTGAACGGCTTGCACCTCTTCTTCGCCGCGCAGCACCCCACCCTTGAGCTTGAAGTCCTCGAAGCCATAGCGGGCCTGTGCGGCTTCGGCCAAGCGCACCACCGCTTGAGCGTCCATGGCCTTTTCGTGGCGAAGCCGGCACCAGTCGTCGGCGCTCTGGGGCTCGTCATCTGGGCTGGCGTAGGGCAGGGGTGTTTGGCGGCGGTCGCCCACAAAGAACAGGTAGCCCAGCATCTGCACCGCATCGCGCTGTTGGCCTTCGCCGAGCAAAGCGGCCACGGGCACGCCCAAGTGCTGTCCCATCAGGTCCAGCAGGGCGCACTCGATGGCCGCCACCGCGTGGATGGTGATGCGCAGGTCGAAGGTCTGCAGGCCACGGCCGCCGCTGTCGCGGTCGGCAAAGCGCTGCTGCACCTGGCGCAGGATGCGCTGCATGTCGGCAATCGGCTGGCCCACCACCAGCGAGGCCGCGTCCTCCAGTGTTTGCCGGATCTTCTCTCCGCCCGGCACCTCGCCGATGCCGGTTCGGCCCGCGCTGTCGGTGAGGATCAAGAGGTTGCGCGTGAAGTACGGTCCGTGTGCTCCGCTGAGGTTGAGCAGCATGCTGTCGCGGCCGGCCACGGGAATGGCACGCAGGGCGGTGACGCGGGGCGAGTGGGGGTCGTGGTGGTTCATCAGTGGGTGGGCTGGTGCCGGTGTGGGCGTCTCGGCCGCTCAGGTGACGGGTGCCGGATTGAACAGCACCAGGGCGTTGTGCAGCTTCCATCGCTCGGCCCAGGTGCGGTGGCGGCCACTGGCCACCTCCACCATCAGTTGCAAGAGTTCTAGCCCCGCCTGTTCGACGGTGAGCTCACCGTCGGCGATGCGGCCGGCGTTGACGTCGATCAGGTCGTGCCAGCGCTGCGCAAGCTCGGTTCGGGTGCCCACCTTGATCACGGGCACTTCGGCCAGCCCATACGGTGTGCCCCGCCCCGTGGTGACGACGTGCAGGTTCATGCCGGCGGCCAGCTGCAGGGTGCCGCAGATGAAGTCGCTGGCGGGGGTGGCGCAGAACACCAGGCCCCGCTGGTTCGATGCGAGTTTGTTGCCGGGCTTGAGCACGGCGTGGATGGGCCCGGTGCCGCTCTTGACGATGGAGCCCATGGCCTTTTCCACGATGTCGGACAAGCCACCGGCCTTGTTGCCTGGCGTGGTGTTGGCGCCGCGGTCCACACCGCCACGCTCCAAGTAGGCATCGGTCCACGCCAGCTCATCGATGAGCGCCTGGGCCACTTCAGCCGTGGCGGCGCGTGAGGTGAGCTGGTCAACGGCATCTCGAACCTCGGTGTTTTCCGAGAACATGACGGTGGCCCCGGCCCGCACGAGCAGGTCGGTGCAGGCCCCTACCGCGGGGTTGGCGGTGATGCCGCTGAAGGCGTCGCTGCCTCCGCACTGCACACCCACGACCAGCTCGCTGATGGACACGGGCTCACGCCGCCGTGCATTCAGGCGCTGCAGGTGAACATCAGCCTGCTGCAGCACCGCTTCCACCATGGACATGAAGCCCACGTGTTGCTCGTCTTGCAGCCGTATGACCCTAAGCGGCTCATGAGCCGCGTTCGGTGACTTCGGCTCGTGAGTCGCGTTCGGTGGGTTCGGCGTCTCGGGCCCGTCTACGGCAATGGGCACCACCCGCAGCCCCGCCGGCATCAATCGCTCGGGCTGCAGCTTTTCGCAGCCCAGGCTGATCACCAAGACTTCACCGCCGAAGTTGGGGTTCAGCGCGATGTGGCGCAGCGTGCGGATGGGGATGTCTGCCCCCGGCGCTTCAATGGCCACACCACAGCCGTAGCTGTGTTCCAGGGCCACCACCCCATCGACATTCGGGTAACGCGGCAGCAGTTCAAGGCGGATGCGCTCGGCCGCAATGCGCGCAATGCCCGCCACGCACTGCACCGTTTGGGTGATGGCCAGCAGGTTGCGCGTGCCCACCGACCCGTCTCGGTTGCGGTAGCCCTCGAAGGTCCAATCGCGCAGGTCAGGCACCGCTTCAAGCGAGGCGCCGGCGTTGGCCATGGGCAAGGACTCCAGCGCGGGGGCTTGAGGCATGCGCAAGACCCGCTCGTGCACCCAAGAGCCAGCGGGAATCGGCCGTGCGGCATGACCGATGACCACGCCATAGCGGCGCACGGCGGCACCCTCGGGCAGGTCTTGCAGCGCCACCTTGTGCCCCTGTGGGATGCGTTCGCACAGCTTCAGGCCGTCTTCAAGGATGGCGCCTGCCTCCAGGCCGCCCTCATTGACCACCACCGCTACGTTGTCGGATGCCTGCATGCGAATGCGGCGGGGTGGGCTTGTGCTCATGGGTGTTGGGATTCGCAATGAAGGGTATGCTTGAAGATCAGGCGAGCCGATGGCGCCAGAAAGCGCTTCAGTCAGCGGTGATCTTGCGGGACTCGATCAGCTGCTTCCAACGCGCGAACTCAGCGGCCTGGAAGCGCGCGAACTGCTCGGGCGTGTTGGCCACGATCTCCAAGCCCGTGGATAGCCAACGCTCCTTGATGGCGGGGTCATTAACCGCGCCCACCACGGCCGCGTGAATCTTGGCGCGTACTTCTGCGGGCACCCCCTTGGGCACCGCCACGGCTTGCCACGATTGCACCTCAGCACCCTTGTCCCCTTGTTCCTGCAAGGTGGGTACATCCGGCAGCAGGGGCGAGCGATTGTCGGAGGCGAGTCCCAAGGCGCGCACGCGGCCGCTGCGGATGTGCTGCAGGATCACATTCAGGTTGACGAAGGCCGCGTCCACCTGGCCCCCCAGCAGGTCGTTGATGGCCGGTCCGCCACCCTTGTAGGGAATGTGGATGCCGTCGGTTCCCGACTGCTGCCAGAACAGCTCGGCCGAGAGGTGGTCCGAGCTGCCATTGCCCGAGGACGCGAAGGTGAGCTTGCCCGGCGTCTTCTTCATGCGCGCCAGCATGTCGGCCAGGTTGCGATCAGGCGAAGCGGCGGGTACCACTAGCACATTCGGCGCCTGCACCATGATGGTGATGGGATCGAAATCCTTCAACGCGTCGTACTGCACGTTCTTGATCAGGTGCGGTGCGATGACGAAGGGGCCCAAGGAAGAGATGAAGATGGTGTAACCGTCTGGCGCGGCGCGTTTGACGAAGGCCGCCCCAATGGTGCCGGTTGCTCCGGCCTTGTTGTCCACGATGAAGCTTTGGCCCAACTTGGCTTGCATGTGTTGGGCCACCGAGCGGGCCAGCGCATCGGTGGAGCCGCCGGGCGGGAAGGGGACCACCACCGTGACCGTGCGCTCGGGCCAGGCTTGCGCTGCAGCGGGTGTGGCCCAGCCCATGAGCAGAGCCAAGCTGGTGGCCAGCCCCAGCTTCAGCACCAGCGCGAGCTTGCGGTCCAGCTCTCGTAGCAGATCTCGCAGCAGGCCGGGCAGCCGATGGGTACGGCGCCGTTGGCACGGGGTTGCGGATTGGAAGGGTGTGTTCATCTCACCTCCTGAATGGGTCGATGGCTTAAGGGCGGTGACCACCTGATGTGGTCTTCTGGGGGACAGCGGCCCTGCGACGGGCCAGGCTTTGGTCAAGGTGCGCCCGCATAGCCGCGGCTGCAGCAGCAGCGTCTTGGGCCTCGATGGCCTGCAAGATGGCGTGATGTTCCGCTTGGATACGGGCCAGGTAGTGCGGCTCCATGTTGCTGCGCACCGCGCCCTTGTGCAGGCGTGCGCGGGGGATCGCTCCCTCGCCCAAGGCGGCCAGCAGGCTTTCGAATCGCCGGTTGTGGGTGGCACGGGCGAGGGCGGTGTGAAAGGCCAGATCATGTTCAACCGCGCTGTGGCCGGCAGCCACAGCGGCCTCAAAAGCCCTCAAGGCCCTGCGCAGGGTGCGCAGGTCGGCCGCTTTGCGCCGCTGCGCCGCCAAGCGGGCCGCTTCGGTTTCCAGGGCCAGGCGCAGTTCCAAGACTTCGATCACATCGGTCAAGGTGGCCAGGTCCTGGGCACTGACGTGAAAGCGTGTTGTGCCATCGGGCTCGGCTACGAAGGTGCCGATGCCGTGGCGGGTTACCACGCGCCCTTCGGCTTGCAGCCGCGACACCGCCTCCCGCACCACCGTGCGGCTGACGGCGAATTCCTCGCCAAGGGCCGCTTCTGTGGGCAAGCGCTCGCCCACGGCATAGGTGCCCCTTTGGATGCGGACGGTCAGTTCCGTCTGCAGCGTCAGCGTCAGGGACCCGTCTCTCTGACGGTGTGGGCCCCTGGGCAGTTTGGGTGCGGGGTGGACCATGGACGGCTTGCCGTGGGGCCTGTCAGGCTCTGTCTAGATGTATGACATCTTACAACACGCCGCATGATGAGACGGTGATGCAATGCTAGTCCCCGGGTTTTTACTACTTAAATAGTACCCAACACGGGTTTTAAATAAGGTCTCACGAATTCGCGCACTTGCGCCCATGCGCCGCCGTGCCCCATTTACAACCAGGAGACCCGTCCAGATGAACACGTCACGATCCCTGTTCCTGCTCTCTACGATCGCCGCTGCGGCCCTGTTGGCCAGCAACGCACAGGCTCAACAGGCCGCCAGCAAGCCCGAGGCACCCAAGGCCGGCACCCCAGCCGCACAGAAGAAGGATGAAGCCGCGCCTGAAGCCGAGGTGCAGCGCGTGATCATGACCGGCACCAGCGTGCTGCGCGCGGGATTTGAAACACCGCTGTCGGTCACGGCCCTGGGTCAAAAGGACCTGGGCCGGCTGACCTTCAGCAGCCAGGCCGACATCCTGGCAACGTTGCCCGGCATCAAGGCCGAGGGCGGCGGTGGCGAAGTGGCAGCCAACGTGCAGGTGCGCGGCTTGCCGTCTTCGGGCCAGTACCAGTTCACCCCGCTTCAGTACGACGGCCTACCCGCCTTCAGCACCTTCGGTTTGAACTCGTCGGCCTATGACGTGTACATCCGAAACGACCTGGGCGTTCAGCGCCTGGAGTTTGTGCAGGGGGGTGTGTCCAACCTGTTCGGCCAAGGATCGGTGGCCGGCATCATCAACTACATCAGCCGTACGGGCGGGAAAGAGCACCAAGGCACCTTCCAGACCGAAGTGGCCGACAAGGGCCGCCTCAAGCAGGACATCTTCCTCAGTGGCCCGATGGGTGAGCGCACCTATTACGCGGTTTCGGGCTTCTATCGCTACGACGAAGGTCCGCTCAAGGGCGGATTGCCGGCGCAAGGCGGGCAGTTGCGCGGCAACATCAAGCACGACATCGCGGGCGGCGGCACCCTCAAGGTGTTTGGTCAACTGATCGACGACAGCGTCCAGTTCTTTCTGCCGGTGCCGCTCAACGGCAGCACCCTGGGCCGCGTAGCCGGCGCGGATGGCAATACGGTTTACACGGTCAACACCACGCAGGCCGCCGGCCTGGTGAGCGTGCTGCCCAACGGTGGACGCTATGTGTCGCCCATCGCGGAAGGCGTGAAGACCAAGGGTGGATCCCTGGGGATGACCTTCGACCGTGACCTGGGCAACGACTACGCCCTCAACATGAAGGCCAAGTTCTCGTCGTACCAGCACCAGTTCAACCTGTTCCTGGACGGTGACGGCGTGATCAACGTGCCTGAAACCCAGGCCCAGTTCCTGGCCAACCGCGGCATCGCCGGTCCGGCTGCCTTCACCTATGTGGATTCCGGCCAGGCTGTTGCGGCGGGCACCCTGCTGTTCCCCAATCGACTGCTCAACCGTAACCGTCCGGCCAGTGACTTCTCAAGTGAGATCAACCTGACCAAGCGCATTGAGCAAGCCGGCACCACCCACAACATCACCTTGGGCAGCTGGATGGCCCGCTCAACGGCGGATGACAACAGCATCACCCAGGCCTACTTGGCGGATTTCCGCAACCAGCCACGACTGGTGAACTTGAGTGCCGGCGGCATCAACTACACCCGAAACGGCCTGTGGGATCCCTCTGTTGGCTACACCCAGAACACCCACTCCGCTACCCGCGTGGCGGTGTATCTGGCCGACCAAATGGAAAGCGGAAAGTGGGCCTTCGACATCGGCGCACGCGTGGAGCGGCTCAATGGTGACGTGCGGCGTGAAGTGGCCACCACCGTCAACGGGATCGGACAGGGCGGAGCCAATGAGTCGGCGGCCTTGACCAGCGTGCTGCACGGCAGCGGCCGCTACCTCACCGGCTCGGTGTCCACGACCGAAACCGCCTTCTCCGGCGGCGCGCTGTACAAGCTGTCGCGTCAGATGAACTGGTATGCCAATGCGTCCCGGGGCTTCTTCTTCCCCGAGCTGCGGTCGGTGTCCTTCAACGCCTTGGGTGCGCCGCAGTCCTACACCGGCGAAATCATTGACCAGTACGAAACCGGCCTGAAGTACGGCGCTGGCCCGTTGACCGCGACGGTGGCGGCCTTCTACTCCAAGCTGGCCAACCGCCGCAGCGTCACCTTCCAGAACCTGCCTGGTGGGGGAATCGGAGAAGTGGTGACCCTGCTGTCGACGGAGACCACAGGTGTGGAAGCGGCCGCTTCGTACCGCCTGTCGCGGGCCTGGACCCTGTCGGGCAATGTGACCGTGTCCGAGCATGAGATCACCGAAGGCGCCTTCAAGGGCAAAGAGTTGGAGCGCAAACCCAAGCTGTTCAGCAACGCTGCACTGGTCTATGACGACGGGGCCTGGGATGCCAATGTGGGCTGGAACTACCAAAGCCGCGCCTTCACCAACAACGCCAACTCGGCGGTGTTGCCGGCTTACCACCTGTGGCGCGCAGCCGTGGGCTACCGCATGGCCATGGCCAACAAGCAGTCCCTGCGCTTGGGCCTGAGCGTTTTCAACTTGACCAACAGCGAAGGTCTGGCTGAGGGCTCGCCCCGCCTGGGAGCCAACCAACAGGCCGGTGGCGCCTACTTCGTGGGCCGCCCCATCCTGCCGCGTCGGGTCAGTGCCACGGTGACCTACTCCTTCTGAGCCCACCCTTCGCACCGTTCCCGGCAGGTGCAGTCCGTCGAGGTTGAAAATCGACGGATTGCACCTGCGCTGTGGAGCCTTTGATGTCGCGAAAAGCTGCTGAACCCGATCTCCCTGGTTTGCCTGTGCGGCCAACCGACAGTGAGTCCAGGATGCTGGCTGCTGTTTTCAGGGCCGGATCCCTCACGCAACCCGACTTGGTGCGCAGCACAGGGCTGTCGCAGCAAAGTGTCTCGCGTCTGGTCATCGACCTGATGAACCGCGGGGCCCTTCGGCCCGGACAGAAAGTGCCCCAACAGCGGCGGGGGCAGCCCAGCGTGGCGGTGGAACTCAACCCCACCCATGCCTATGCCATGGGCTTGTCCCTCATGACCGATGCGATCTCGGTGCTGTTGATGGACTTCTCCGGCGCTGTGGTGGATCACGCCTTGGTGCAAATGCCGGAGATGACGCGGCAGGCGGTGTTCAGCCAGGTGCGCCAGCTGGAGGCGCGCTTTTTACGCAAGCACCGCATCTCGCGTGAGCAGGTGGTGGGCGCCGGGGTGGGTATTTCAGGCTACTGCTTGGGCGGCGGCGGGCGTTACAACACGCCGCGGGCCCTGGACGAGTGGGCCCTGATCGACCTCGAGGACCTCTTTGCACGGGAGCTCAAGCGACCGGTTTGGGTGGAGAACGACGGCAACGCTGCGGCCATCGGCGAGAGCCTGTTGGGTATCGGTCGACAGTTCAGCAACTTTGTCTACATCTTCGTGGCCGCCGGCATCGGCGGTGGTGTGATCGTCGACCACCGTCTGCTGCGGGGCCGACACGGCAACGGTGGTGAACTTGGCCTGATCCTGCCTCACCAGGTGTATGTCCACCCAACCCTGGAGAGCCTGCGGCAGATCCTGGCATCGCGTGGGGTGGCGCTCGATGGCATTTCGGACATGTTGGAACGCTTCGACCCGAAGTGGCCTGGCGTCGAAGAGTGGATCGTCAAGACCCGGGATGCGTTTTCCCTGATCGTGTCGTCCATCGCAGCGCTGCTGGACCCCGACGCGGTGGTGATTGGCGGGCGCATTCCACCGGAGTTGACCGCCAGGCTGATTCCGCACATCGAGATCTACGACGACAACCGCCGGGCCGAGCCGCGGCCCCTGCCGACGATTGGCCCTTCACAAACGACCCAGGATGCGTGCGCCATTGGCGCGGCAGCCCTGGCCTTTGAAAAGTACTTCTTCTCATCATGAGCGCCGGGCGCAACCCGCTGGGTTGATCCCTTGGCGCCATGGACCCACGCGCATGCCCACACCACTGCACTCTGATTCCTCTCTGTCGGCTCAGGCCCGCGACATCCTCATCAAGAACGACCGCGGGGGCTACACGGTGCCCACGCAGGGGCTGTATCCCTATCAGTGGAACTGGGACTCGGCCTTCGTGGCACTTGGCTTTGCGGCCTTTGACCGCCAGCGTGCGTGGGCTGAGCTGGAGTCCTTGTTTCAGGGGCAATGGACCAATGGCATGGTCCCGCACATTCTCTTCCGGGTGAACGATCCGGGCTATTTCCCAGGCCCTGACATGTGGCAGTGCGATCCCCGCAAGACGGGCTCGGCCATGCCGACATCGGGCATCACCCAGCCGCCGGTGGCCGCCAGCTGCGTGCGTGAGTTGTGGGAGCTCGATGGGTGTTCGCCCGAGCACCCCAAGCTCAGGGCCTTGTTTCCCAAGCTGATGGCCTACACGCGGTGGTACCGGCGGTTTCGCGACCCCCTGGGCAACGGCTTGGCGATGGTGGTGCACAACTGGGAAACGGGGCGCGACAACAACCCGGAGTGGGACGGCCCCCTGGCTGCGGTGGACACTTCTTCAGTAGGCCCGTACACCCGACGCGACACGTCTCATGTGAACGCCGCCATGCGCCCCACCAAGCAGGAGTACGACCGCTACGTGGCCCTGTTGGAGTTTGGCCGTGCGCGCGGTTGGGACCCTCAGGCCATCGCACAGGAGAACCCGTTTCGGGTGTTGGATGTGGGCATCACCATGATGCTGCTGCGGGCCGACCGTGACCTGCTGGTCTTGGCCCATGCGCTGGGTGAACAGGAGGCGGTGGCCGAACTGCAGGCCTGCATCGCCCGAGCCGAGCAGGGCATCGACATGCTGTGGGACGAGAGCGTGGGCGGCTTCTCGTCCTATGACCTTCGACATGATCAGCCGGTGAGCATCCTGTCCTCCGCGTCGTTCCTGTCCTTCTATGCTGGCGTGGGCAGTGAACGGCAGCGCGCCGTTCAGCTCGAGCAGCTGCAGCGTCTGGGCCAGTCCTGCCGCTACCTGCTGCCGAGCTTGGCACCGGGCAGCCGAACCTATGACCCCATGCGCTATTGGCGCGGGCCTGTGTGGCTGGTGGTCAGCTACATGGTGGCCAAGGGCTTGCGCGAGGCCGGGCACCACGAGTGGGCGCACCGCATCCAGGAAGACTCCCGCCAGATGATCCGCGAGTCGGGCTTCTACGAGTCCTTCAGCCCGGAAACAGGCCAGGGAACGGGTGGGCCTGACTTTTCTTGGACGGCGGCGATGTGGCTGCACTGGTGTGGAATATGAGCCTGCTGCGATACCCCTGGGCCCTGGTGGGCATGTTGTGGTTCGTGGCCTTCCTCAACGCCGCGGACCGGTCCATTTTGGTGGCGGTCCTGCCGCAGTTGCGCAGCGAACTGAACCTGGACAACACGCAGTTGGCGCTGATCAATTCCGTGTTCTTCTGGGTCTATGCGCTGTGTTGTTTGGTCAGCGGACGCTTGGGTGATGCCTACTCACGGCGATGGATCATCATCCTGGGCCTGGTGTTTTGGAGTGTGGCCACGGGTCTGATGCCCTTGGCCACGGGTTTTGGCTTGCTGTTGGCCATGCGCGCGTTGGTGGCTGCCGGTGAGTCGACCTACTACCCATCGGCCACGGCCTTGATCAGCGATTGGCACCGCCCTGAGATGCGAAGCCGCGCGCTGTCCCTGCACCAGACGGGCGTGTTCGCCGGTGCGGGCTTGGGTGCCTACTCGGCTGGGCTGATGGCCGACCGCTACGGTTGGCCTGCCCCCTTCATCGTGTTTGCAGCGCTGGGATTGGTGGTGGCCGTGGCGCTGTACTTCGGCCTTCGCGAGCGTGTGCAAACCCTCGTGCCGCCAGCACCTGTAGCGCCAACGGACACCGCGGCGCAGGCAGAACCAACAGGGCGAGATCCGTACCTGCAGGTCTTGAGCTCTTCAGGTGCCGTGGCCCTGTGCGTGGTGTTCTTCTTGGCCACCGGTGCTTCTTCGGGTCTCATGGTTTGGGCCCCCACGTACATCTACGACAAGATGGGCACCAACCTCGCGCAGTCTGCCCTGCTGGGGTCGGCCACCATCAACCTGGCGGGCTTCCTGTCTGTTCCGGTGGGCGGCTGGTTGGCCGACAAGCTCGCGCTTCGTGTGCCCTCCGGACGTTTTTGGGCGCTGGCCATCGGTTTGTCGGCCGCAGCGCTGTGCCTCTTGGCCCTGCCTTGGGCGCAGACCACGACCACGATTGCGGTGGTGCTGGTGGCCTCCAGCTTGGGCAAGGGCTTGTTCGATGGTTGCATCTACTCGGCCATGCACGACGTGATGCCCAGCCGCTCCCGCGCCACGGCGGTGGGCTTGATGACGACGTGTGGTTTTCTGGGGGCGGGCGTGACCCCGATCCTCGTGGCCCGCTTGTCTGAGTCATGGGGCATGGCCTCGGGCCTGGCCGGACTGGCCTTGTTGTATGCGCTGGCGGTGCTGCTGCTGGTGCTCATGGATGCTCGGTTCCGCAGGATCGTCTTGGCCCATCGGAAGGACGAGGCGCCAGGGGAGGCGGCATGAGGCTGTTCGGTGGCATTGAAGGTGGTGGCACCAAGTTTGTCTGCGCGGTGGCCGACGAGCGGCTCAACATCTTGAGCGAGACGGTGTTGCCGACACAGTCCCCCGAGCAGACGGTGGAGGCCATCGCCGCGTTCTTCAACGGCCAGCAGAAGCAGCTCGGCCCGGTTGCCGCGTACGGCGTGGGGTCCTTTGGGCCGCTTCGGCGCGACACCGCAGGCCAACACTTCGTGGGCATTGGCAACACGCCCAAGGCCGGGTGGAAGGGCTTTGCCCTGCCGGGCGCCCTGCAGGCTCGGCTCGGCGGTCCCGTCATCTTGGACACCGATGTGAACTGCGCGCTTCGTGCCGAGTTGGAGATGGGTTCAGCCCAGGGCATGCAGCACGTGGTGTACGTCACGGTGGGCACCGGCATTGGCGGCGGCATCTGCATCGATGGCCGGCTCATCAACGGTTCAGCGCATCCGGAGATCGGGCACATGCTGGTGCCCAAGCTCTCACAGGACCTCGACTTCAAGGGCGTGTGTCCCTTCCACGGTGACCGCTGCGTCGAGGGCCTGGCCTCTGGGCCCGCCCTGGCCGCGCGACTGGGGCACCCGGCGCAAGACTGCGGCCCCGACGATCCGATTTGGCAGCTCCAAGCCCACTACTTGGCGCTGATGTGCCACAACCTCATCCAGACCTTCAGCCCGCAGCGCATCGTGTTGGGCGGAGGGGTGATGAACCAGGTGGGCTTGCTGGAGAAGATCCAGGCGGCCCTGCGCGACTCCCTGAGGGGTTACTGCGCTTCGGAGCGGATTCTGTCCGGCATCCATGAGCTGTTGACGGTGCCGGCGCTCAATGGGCGCGCGGGTGTGTTGGGCGCGCTGATGTTGGCGCGGGATGCGTTCTCGCGCAGCACCCCTTCCAAGAGCCGGGCCTTGTGCGAATGAGCGCCGTGCCGCTGCCCTGCCAGTTTCACGCCAAGCCTTGGGGCAGTGAGTTGGCGTCTGTACCCTGGCTCACCGCCTTGCTGGAAAGCGACTGGCCGGCTGACCAGAAAGTGGGCGAAGTGTGGTTTGGCACCGGTGATGGCGGGCAAGAGCTGCTCATCAAGCTGCTCACCACAACCGAGCCCCTGTCCATTCAAGTACACCCGGACGATGCCTACGCACGCCAACAGGGCTGGCCCTGTGGCAAGCACGAGGCCTGGGTGGTGCTGGATGCACAGCCGGGCGCCTGCATCGGTTTGGGCTTGCGCCAGCCGATGTCTGCTCAGCAGCTTCGCGACGCAGCACGGGACGGACGGTTGCCGCAGCTTCTGCATTGGCAGCCGGTGCGCCCGGGCGATGTGATCGATGTTCCGCCAGGCACCATCCACGCCATCGGCGCGGGGCTGAGCTTGTTGGAGATTCAACAACCGGCGGACCTGACCTTCCGCCTTTTTGACTTTGCCCGTGGCCGAGAGCTGCACCTGGACGAGGGTTGTGCGGTGAGCCATCTTCAGCCCTACCGCCGGGCGATCACGCGGCTGGATGATTCACGAGAACGCGTGGTGTTGTGTGATGCAGGGCCCTTCACGTTGGAAGCGTGGCAATGGGTGGGCCCGCGCACCTTTGAGGGCCGAGGGTCTGATCCCCTGTGCTTGGTCCCGGTGAAGGGTGCCTGCGTGATCGACGGACAGGCTGCGCCGGTGAGGACCGCATGGCACCTTCACGGACCCTGTCGCTTGGAAATGGCGCCCGGTACGGTCTGTGTGGTGGCCTATGCCCATTCGGAACGCCTTTCACCGCCGGTGCGACCCCCAGCAGAGCGCTTTGCGCTGCAGGCCTAAGCGCGCGGCTTGGGCCCGCCCGTGTGGCGGGCTCCATGGCGCACCAACCACCGTTCGAACTCGCTGTACCACTGCAGCACGTTGTGCGGCTTCATGACCCAGTGCCCCTCATCGGGGAACCACAGCAACTGTGCGTCCACGCCGCGGGCCTTGAGGGTGTTGTAGTACGCCAGGCCGTTTTGGTCGGGTACGCGGAAGTCCTGGGCGCCGTGAATGACGAAGGTGGGCGTGTCCATCTTGGCGGCATGCTCCACGGGGCTTTGCGCGGCCAGCCGCTGTGGCTGTTCCCAGTAGGTTCCGCCGAGGTCCTTGTGGCGCTGCGTGTAGGAGTCCGCACTCCACGTGGCGCGGCGGTCCAGCACACCCGCATGGCAGATGTAGGCGCGTATCGGCCCTGTGGGCCAGGGCTTCCAATGGCCGTTCATCCAGGCCACCAGGAAGCCACCATAGCTGGCGCCTGAGGCATACACCCGAGCCTTGTCAAACCAAGACTGGGCTTGGACCCAGGCCTGAGCGGCCTTGAGGTCCTGCAGCTCCAACTCGCCCTGGCGGCCCAGGATGCTGATCCGAAAGGCCTCGCCAAAGCCGCTGGAGCCGTGGTAGTTGGCCTGCACCACCACAAAGCCCATGGCAGCGAAGGCGTGCGGGTTCCATCGATAGCCGAAGGTGTCACCCGATGCGCTGTAGGGTCCACCATGAATCACGTGCAGACACGGGTAGCGGCGGCCTGCCTTGAAGTTCGGCGGGTACACCACCCACAGCTGCACGGGGTCCCCCAGGGCGCCTTTGACCGTGTGTTCCTCCACGCGCCCGGTCTGCAAGCCCTTGAGCAAATGGTCGTTGAACCGGTCAAGCCGGCGCTCTTGCCCAGCGTGGTGAACCCATACCTGCGCCGGGTGGTGGATGCTGTCGCGAACCGTCAGCACCGTGGCATGGGGGCCGCTGCCTTGGACGGCAAGGCCTTGGACCCAACCGCCGGCAACCGCGGCGGTGCAGGCGCCGGTCTTGAGTTCGTGGCGCCAGGCGTGGCAGCGCCCACGTTCTTCCGCGGTGAACCACAGCGCCTGGCCGTCCTGTTCCCACTGCAGTGGCGCCTGTGGGTCCAGGTGCAAGGGTCGTGCATCAGAAGGCCGGAACCCCCGTGTCCGAGGCCACACCGCCAGACGCCCGAATGACGCATGGCCATAGGGGGTGTCGCGCCGCCGGATGGGGGTGGCGATGGCGGCCAGGTGCTGTCCATCGGGGCTGTACCGAGGGCTGGCGAAGTCCCAGCTGGCATGGTGGGCCACGGGCTCAAAGCGGCGGCCGCGCAGGCGGAGCTCCACGAGTTCAAAGCGCTGCCCACCGGCCTTCACAGGGGCTGGGTCGTGGGTGAAGCACAGGCGCCGTCCGTCCGGGCTCACATCGAATGAACCCAAGCCGGGCTCGTCGCGTGGCAGTTCGTAGGGGGTGCCCTCGAACAGATCGGTCACCTTGCCTGTGTGCACGTTCAGCAGGTGCAGATGCGCCACGCGGCCCTGCGGCAGGTTGGCGTTCCAGTAGCGGTACTGCGCCTGGTCTGTTACCAGGCCTGTGGCTTGGCGCGCGGCCCACTGCGCCTGTCGACGGTTTTGAGCGACCGTGCCCCGCAGCTCAGGCCAGACCCAGGCGATGAAGACGATGTGGTGCCCGTCGGGCATCCAGCGAAAGGCGCCCACACCCGGCTTGAAGTCGCTGACGCGGCGGGCCTCGCCGCCGGCCATGGCCATCACATACAGCTGTGGGGAAGGGTCTGCCTGGCCTTCTTGCTGGCGCACGGCCGTGAAGGCCACCACATCCCCTTGGGGCGAAAAGGCCGGGGCGCTGTCTTGACGCCCGTTCGTGGTCAAGGGCCGCCCTGGGCCCGCGCCGGTGTGGGTGGGTAACAGCCACAAGGCCGAGCCCATTCGATTGCCCGCGAGGTCGGCTTGGCTGACGGCCACCACCGCCAAGCGGCCATCGGGGCTGAGGGTGCAAGCACCTGCTCGAGAAAACTTCAGCAGTTCGGGGGCATCGATGATCTTGCTCATGGGCCTAGTATGACGGGGCTTATTGAGGCCAAAAGCCAAAACCACCGTGTCAGGCCCCAAAATGGCCTCAGAGGACGCAGCATGAATGATCCTGTAGACAACCCCATGGGCTTGATGGGCTTCGAGTTTGTCGAGTTCGCCTCACCCAAGCCCGGTCTGTTGGAGCCCTTGTTCGAGCGCATGGGCTTTTCCTTGGTGGCGCAGCACCGCAGCAAAGACGTGGTGTTGTTTCGCCAGGGCGACATCAATTTCATCGTCAACCGCGAGCCACGCAGCCTGGCGGGCTACTTTGCCGCCGAGCATGGGCCCAGTGCCTGCGCCCTGGCGTTTCGCGTACGGGACTCCCATCAGGCCTATGCGCGCGCCCTGGACTTGGGGGCCCAACCGGTGGAGGTGCCCACAGGGCCCATGGAGCTGCGGCTGCCGGCCATCAAGGGCATTGGTGGCGCTCCCCTGTACCTCATCGACCGCTTCGAAGACGGCAAGAGCATCTACGACATCGACTTCGAGTTCTTGCCGGCCTTTGCGCCGCTGGACAAGCGCCACCCCGTAGGCCATGGTCTCAAGCTCATCGACCACCTCACCCACAACGTGTACCGGGGTCGCATGGGCTATTGGGCGGGCTTCTATGAGCGCCTGTTCAACTTCCGTGAGGTCCGCTACTTCGACATCAAGGGCGAATACACCGGCTTGACCAGCAAGGCGATGACGGCGCCCGACAACCTGATCCGCATCCCGCTGAATGAAGAGTCTGGCCGCGGCGGTTCGGGGCAGATCGAAGAGTTCCTGATGCAGTTCAACGGCGAGGGCATTCAGCACATCGCCTTGTTGACCGAAGACATCTTGGCCTCGGTGGACGCGCTGCAGATGGCGGGCATTCCGCTGATGAGCGCACCCAACGAGGTGTACTACGAAATGCTCCACGAACGCATGCCGGGGCATGGCGAGCCGGTGGGCGAACTCCAGGCTCGGGGCATCTTGATGGACGGCAGTACCGCGGGCGGCGACAAGCGTTTGCTGTTGCAGATCTTCAGCCAGCCGGTGCTGGGCCCGGTGTTCTTCGAGTTCATTCAGCGCAAGGCGGACCAGGGCTTTGGCGAAGGCAACTTCAAGGCCTTGTTCGAAAGCCTGGAGCGCGATCAAATTCGACGCGGCACCCTGCAAGCGTCTCCAAGCCATGCGCCCTGATCACACCCACCCTTGCAGCCCACTGGCGCGCCGGCTGGGCGCGGCCACGTTGCTGGCCGCGCTGGCCCTGCCCACTGGGTCCCATGCGGGTGAAGTGGCGGTGGTGTTCACCCAAGCGCAGCGCTACACCGACATCGGCTTTGCACCCGCCACCCGGGAGCGCAACCTGAGTACCTTGCAGGAGCACCTCAGCCGTTGGGGCCAGCGCTTGCCCAAGGACGCTCGGTTGGAGCTGGAGTTCTTGGATGTGGACCTGGCCGGCGTGGAGCGGCCCCTGGGCCGTGAACCCTTCGTTCGCGTGATCGATGGACGTGTAGACGGGCCTCGGATGACGCTGCGCTGGACCCTGTGGGAAGGCTCGACCGTCACCGCTTCAGGGCAGGAGCAGCTCAGCGACCTGGGCTTCTTTCACCGCCTGGTGCTTGGGGATCGCAACCGTCCCTTGGTCTACGACCTGCGCCTGTTGGACGACTGGTTTCGCGGCTTCACACAGCAGCGCTTGCGCTAAAGCCTTCGGCCGGGTAGGCCTGGATGAAGCGGCGTGCATCGTCGGCGCTGGCCTCTAGCCAAGCACCATACTGATCCTCGGGCAGTACCACCACCATGCGCTTTTCATCCCCGGGTTTGTGGAACCGGTTCATGAAGGGATGGCCATCGGCGTTGATCGTGAGCATGGTGTAGCTGTGTACCCAGTTCCCTTGGGGTGAGCGCCAGGCATCCCACAGGCCCGCAATGCCCAGAGCCTGCCCATCGGCGCGGGTGATGCGCGTGGGAACCGACTTGCCGCTGCGCCAGTCGGGTTCATAGATGGCTTGGGCCGCAATGATGCAGTGCCTGGCCTTGCGCCAGGCATCACGAAAGCTGGGCTTGTCCGCGACGGTCTCGCTACGGGCGTTGTAGGTGTGGCGAGCGAACTTGTCGTCTTTGGCCCAGTGCGGCAAGAGGCCGAAGACGCCAGGCATTGCAACGCGTGAGGCCACCGCCTCGTCACCGTAGTCGGCCTCCGGTGGCCGGACGATGAAGGTTCCGGTATAGCCCGGCCACACATCCTGTTTGACTTCGGCAGCCCTATCGGGGTGCAGCGGCTCAGCCTTGAAGTGCTCTCGAATGACGCGTGGGTCGCGGATGTTTTCGTAGTGGGCGCACATGGGGTGGTTCGGCCTGAGGGTGCAGTATCGCGGATCCACACATCAACCGCGCTTCAGCGCTGGTCTTGCGCACACTCATCCGGCCGGGCGTGGGCGCGCCTAGCCTTGGGCTGTGAGCGAGCCCTGCGCATCTCCACCGGTGTTTCGCCTGGTGGCCTTAGGCAAGACCTACGGCGAGGGTGCGGCCACGGTTCACGCCCTGCGTGAAGTCAACCTGGAGGTGGCCCGCGGCGAGTTTCTGGTGATGCTGGGGCCCTCGGGCAGCGGCAAGAGCACCTTGCTGAACCTGATGGGTGGGCTGGACCGCCCCAGCAGCGGTGAACTGCACTTTGGTGCCCAGCGCTTGGACGGTGCAGACGACGCCACGCTGACCCGCTTCAGGCGCGAGCATGTGGGCTTTGTGTTTCAGTTCTACAACCTCATCCCCAGCCTCACCGTGTGGGAGAACGTGGCCCTGGTGGCCGAGTTGGTGGCCCACCCCATGCCGGTGGACGTGGCGTTGGAGCAGGTGGGCTTGGCCGACCGGGCTCAGCACTTTCCATCGGAGATTTCAGGCGGGGAGCAGCAGCGGGTGGCCATTGCGCGGGCGGTGGTCAAGCAGCCAGCCGTGCTGCTGTGTGACGAGCCCACCGGCGCTCTGGACTGCGAAACCGGCAAGCGCGTGCTGCAGACCTTGCTGAGCATTCACGATCGCTTGGGCACCACGGTGGTGGTGATCACCCACAACGCGGTGATTGCAGACTTGGCTGACCGCGTGGTGCGCCTGGCCGATGGGCGCATTGCCGCCATCGAGCGCCCGGCGCGCCGGGCGCGGGTGGAGGACATCGCATGGTGAGGTCTGCACCACAAGGGACGTGGCAGCCGATGGCCGCCCGGCGGGCCTGCTGATGCTGCTGCAGCGCAAGTTGGCGCGCGACCTCGTCCGCCTGTGGAGCCAGGTGCTGACGATTGCCTTGGTGGTGGCCAGCGCCGTGGGGGCGCTGTTCACCACCCAGGCCTGCGTGCACAGCCTTCAGGCCGCGCGAGACCGCTTCTATGCGCAGGCCCACATGGCCGATGTGTTTGCATCGGTGCGTCGTGCGCCACGATCGGCCCTGCCAACCTTTGAGCGCCTGCCCGGTGTGGCCCAGGTTCAGGCCACGGTGGAGCGCCCCGCACGCCTGCTGCTGCCCGGACAAAGCGACCCGGTGATGGGTCATTTGGTGGGCGTGGATGTCGCAAGGCCCATGGGTTTGAACCAGCCCTCATTGCGCCAGGCCGATGGATCGGTTCAAGCGGCCGTGTGGCCAGGCGCCGTGCGCAGCGATGGGGTGATGCCGGCCTGGGTGTCCGAGGGATTTGTTCGGGCGCGCGGCCTGCAGCGTGGGCAAACGTTTCAGGTCTTGATGAACGGTCGGCTGCGAACGGTGGAGGTGACCGGGGTGGCCGTGGCGCCCGATGTGGTGTTTGCCGGCGCCATGGGCATGCCCGACCCCCGCGGCTATGCGGTGCTGTGGGTTGACGAGCAGGCCTTGGCGGCTGCCTGGGATCTAGAGGGCTCCTTCACCCGCTTGGTGCTGCGCTTGGCCCCCGGTGCGCGGGAGCAGGAGAGCTTGGCCGCCTTGGAGCAGTTGCTGCCACGCTGGGGCGGCCGGGAAGCGTTGCCGCGGCGCCTGCAGGGCTCGCACCAAATGCTGGAAAACGAGATTCAGGAACAGGGCTTGTTGGGCACGGTGCTGCCCTTGGTTTTCACGGCCGTGTCCATCTTCCTGCTGCACGTGGTGATGATGCGGCTGGTGTCCACGCAGCGCGAACAGATCGCCTGCCTCAAGGCGCTGGGTTTCAGCCAGCTGAGCCTGGCCTGGCATCAGCTGCAACTGGTGCTGGTGATTGCGGCCATCGGATGGGCCGTGGGGGCCGCCGTGGGTTGGTGGGCCGGGCACGAACTGATGAGCCTGTATGCGGAGTTCTTTCGCTTCCCAGAGCTGCCCCTGGTGGTGCCGGCCAGGGTGTGGTGGCTATCGGCTGCCTTGGCGGGCCTCACGGCGGTGATGGGCACTGCACAGGCGCTGGTGGGCATCCTGCGCCTGAGTCCGGCACAGGCGATGCAGGCACCCGCGCCGCCTCGCATACACCGCGCACGCTGGGAAGCGGCGCTGGAGCACGCCTGGTCGGTACCGCTGGTGTTGCGCATGGTCATTCGGCAGCTGCGCCGGCGGCGTTGGCGGTCGATGTTCAGTGCGCTGGCGATGGCCAGTGCGTTGTCCCTGGTGGTGATGGGCAACTTTTTTCGCGATGCGATTGAGCACATCGTCGAGCGCCAGTTCGACACCATCTGGCGTGGCGATGTTCAAGTGATGACAAGCGAAGCCGTGAGCGGGGCTGCCCTGCGTGAGCTCGAGCGGGTGCCTGGCGTCCAGGCGGTGGAAGGTTCGCGTTCCCTTTCGGCCACCCTCATACACGGGCACCGCAGCCATCGGGTGCAGCTGCGGGGCTTGGAGCCTCAGGCCCAGCAACAGCGCTTGGTGGACGTGCACGGCCGCGTGGTGCCGCTGCAGGAAGACGGCTTGGTCTTGACCGACCGGCTGGCAGCCCAATTGGGTGTGGGCGTGGGCGAGGATCTGTTGGTTCGGTTGGTGGAGGGGCCGCAGCCCCTGGTGGTGATGCGGGTGGTGGACCTGGTGGGCGAGACCATGGGCTTGAATGCCACCACCACGCGCCGCACGCTCAACCGCTTGATGCAGGAAGACGAACGGGTCAATGGCTTTAGCTTGTTGGTCTCCCCCGATGCGCTGGAGGCCGTCCTGCAGGCCACCACCGGCATGCCGCGCGTGGGCGGTGCCTTCAGCAAGGCGCATCTGTTGATGAACATGCAGTCCGTGACCGCGCGCAACATCCGCATCATGAGCACCATCATGACGGGATTTGCCCTGGTGGTGGCCGTGGGGGTGGTTTACAACCATGCCCGCATCGCCTGGGCCGAGCGCGCGGGCGAGTTGGCCAGCCTGCGTGTGCTGGGCCTGACCCGAAGCGAAGTGGCCCAGTTGATGGTGGGCGAGCAGGCGCTGTTGGTGCTGATGGCGCTGCCCCTGGGCATGGCCCTGGGCTGGCTGTTGGTGTGGGGCTTGAGCGTGGGCCTGCGCAGCGACCAGTTTCAGTTTCCAGTGGTGGTGTGGCCCCGCACCTATGCCCTAGGGGCGCTGAGCTTGTTGGCGGCTGCCGGCATCAGCGCCTGGGTGTTGTGGTCGCGTGTGCAGCACCTGGACCTGGTGGCCGCCTTGAAGACGCGGGAGTAGCCTGCATGAACCTGCACAACTGGAAGGCATGGTCCTGGTGGTGGGGCGCAGCGCTGGGGCTGCTGGCGCTGGCGGTGCTGTGGGTTGTGTGGGCCTTCATGCCGCGTGCCGTGGAGGTGGAGGTGGCGCAGGCGCAGGTCAGGGCCTATGAGGAGGTGGTGGAAGACGACGGGCGTGCCCGGGCGCGCCAGCGTTGGGCGGTGACGATGCCCTGGACGGGAACCCTGGAGCGGCCAGCCCTCAAGGAGGGGCACCCGGTGTCGGCAGGACAGGTGCTGTTTTGGGTGCACCCTGCTCAGCCTGCGCTGATGGATGCCCGTACGCAGGCCGAGCTGCAGGCGCGAGCAGCGGCGGCTCAGGCGGCGTGGCAGCGCAGTGCCCGTCAAACCGAAGTGGCGCTGGTGGCCTGGCAGCGCTCAGCGGTGGCGGCGACGCGCTCGGCCCTGCTGGCCGAGGAGTCCTTTGTGGCCCGTTCACAGGTAGAGGCGGCCGTGTTGGACCTTCAACGCGACGAGCGCAGTTGGCAGGCGGCACAGGCGGCGGAGCGCGCGGCCCTGCACGAGTTGGAGCAGGTACGCGTGAGCCTGGCCACCGGCCGTGCAGCCGCGGGCCAGGCACGGCGCGCAGTACGGCTGGAGCCGGTGGCCGAAGCAGCCGACCAGCCGTGGCGGGTGCTGCGCGTGGTGCAGCCGCATGAAGCGGTGTTGCCGGCCGGTGCGGCGGTGATGGAGGTGGGCGATGTGCGCCATCCGGAAGTGGTGTTGCCCCTTCTCAGCCAGGATGCCCTGCGCATTCCCGTGGGCAGCCTGGTGCGCTTGGGTGCATGGGCTGGGGGTGGCCCAGATGCCCCCGAACTCCAGGGACGCGTTCGGATGGTGGAGCCCATGGCCACCACCAAGGTGTCGGCTCTGGGCCTGGAGGAGCAGCGTGTCAACCTGGTGATCGATCCGGACCAGGCGCTGCCGGCGGGCGACGGCTACACCGTGCGCGCGCAGGTGGTGCTGCGGCGTGCCGAACAGGCCTTGCAGGTACCGGTCAGCGCGGTGTTTCCCATGCCGGGCAAGCCCACAGCCCATGCGGTGTTTGCCTTGCAGGGCTCACGCGCCCGCCTGGTGGAGGTGGAGCTCAAGGGCCGCAGCAGGGCCTGGGCTTGGATCGGACAAGGCCTGCAGGAGGGGCAGCCGGTGGTGCTGTATCCACCGGCTGCCTTGCACGACGGCGACAAGGTCCGCGTGGGCCGCTGAACCGCGGGCCGCGCCGTGCTCGGTGCCCCGCTCAGCGCACCGTGGTGAAGCGCGCTTCGGGCCTGTCGTCGGAGCGGTGCAGGGTGTTCACGCCGGGCTTCATGGCCCAGGGGCGCATCTGATGGTGCAGCGGCAGCAGCAGGTGTTCATCACGCGTGCGCTTGAGGGCCTCGCGCATCATGGCCAGGCGCTTGCCGGCGTCCATCTCGGTCTTCATGGCGTCCACCCATTGGTCGACCTGGGGGTCGCTCACCCGGGCGAAGTTGAAGTTCCCATCGGCGCCCGTGGTTCGGGTGCGCACGATGGACTGCAGCGTGTACTGCGCATCAAAGGTGGCCACGCCCCAACCCAGCATGTAGGCTGAGGTGTCGAAGTTCTGGAAGCGCACGCTGTGCTGCGCGAAGGGCTCGGCCACCAGGCGCACCTTCATGCCGATCTTGGCCCACATGGGCAGCAGCGCCTGGCAGATTTCCTCGTCGTTGACATAGCGGTTGTTCGAGCAGTTGAGTTGAAACTCAAATCCATTGGGATAGCCGGCCTCGGCCAACAGTCGCTTGGCCCGGTCGACATCGGGCTTGCTGATGGCGTCGAGTTCGGCGCTCCAGCCTTCCACACCGGGGGGCACCATGATGGCCGCCGGGATGGACAGCCCGCGCATGATGGTGCGCCGGATGGCGTCGCGGTCCACCACGATCGACAGGGCCTCGCGCACCCGCTTGTCCTTGAAGGGGTTCTTGCCCTTGACGTCGCTGTACTTCAGTTCGTTGCTGTGTTGATCCAACGCCAGAAAGATGGTGCGCACTTCTGGGCCGTCCACCACCTTGAGCCTGGGGTCTTGCCTGAGGCGCGCCACGTCCTGCGTGGGAAGGTCGGTCAGCAGGTCCACGTCCCCTGCGATCAACGCCGCCACGCGCGTGGGGTCGCTCTTGATCGGGGTGTACACCACATCGGTGATGTTGCTGGTGTGCTTGTCCCACCAGTTGGGATTGACCTTCATGGTCACGCGCTGGTCGGGCACCCAGCCGGTGATCATGTAGGGTCCGGTGCCCATCACATTGCGGGAGGCGTAGTTCTCCTCCTTGGCCTTGTAGTTCTGCACCTCGGTGGACTTGTTCTTTTCGGCCCAGGCTTTGCTGACGATGCGGAAATCCACGATGTTGCGCAACAGCAGCGGGTTGGGCGCCGCCATGATGAAGTCCACCGTGTGGCTGTCAAGCTTGCGGATTTCCGCGATGCCGGTGACGTAGATGCCCATCGTGCCTTGGGGCTGGCGAATGCGGTTGAAGCTGAAGACCACATCGTCAGCCGTGAAGGGCGAGCCGTCGTGAAAGCGCACATTGCGGCGGAGTTCGAAGCGCACCTGCGTTGGGGTCAGGTAGGTCCACTTGGTGGCCAGCGCCGGTTCGATCTTGCGGTCGGCGTCGTAGCGCACCAGGCCTTCATAGGCGTGCATCAGGATGGCCGATGTGGTGCTGTGGTTCTGGGAGTGGGGGTCCAGCGTGAGGATGTCGTTTTGGGCCGCCCAGCGCAGCGTCACCGCCGGGGCTGTGCCCTGCGCGTGTGCGGCCATAGGCGCTCCGGCCATCAAGGACGCCAGGGCCAGCGCTGCGCCAGCCAGGCTGCGCTGTGCCCAGTGGCCCAGGCCATGCCCGGTTGCAGGGTGGGATTCGTTGGCGCTGGGCCGGGTCAATCGGGTCATGGAAGGGCCTCCTGGTGAACCGCTGTGGTCAGACGTGGCCAGCACTATAGGGCGGCCACGGCGGGCCGTGCATGCGAAAAAGCCCGGAGGCTGCGATCAAGCGGCCGACGGGGGATCCCACAGTGGCAGGCGGCGTCGGCGTTGGCCATCCAGCCGCGCCAAGGCATTGGCCACCGCGGGTGCCACCGGCGGCGTGCCCGGCTCGCCCACCCCACCCGGTGGCTCAGCGCTGGGCACCAAGATGGTGTCGATCCTGGGCATGTCGGCCATCTTCACCACGGGGTAATCGGCCCAGCCGCGCAGCTGTACCTGTCCGCGGTCCAGGGGCACCTGGCCCCACAAGGCCGCACTCAAGCCGAAGACGATCGCACCCTCGAGTTGGGCGCGAACCGTGTCGGGGTGCACCACGGTGCCGGCATCCAGTGCACAGACGATGTGGTGCACACGCGGCCGGCCCTGCACCAGGCTGACCTCGGCCACCTGTGCGCAGATCGAGCCAAAGCTCTCGTGCAGTGCCAGACCCAGTGCGCGGCCAGCGGGCATGGGCCGGCCCCAGCCCGCCGCTTGCGCGGCGGCCTGCAGCACCGCGCGGTGGCGGGGCCGGTGCTGCAGCCATTGCTCACGCAAGGTCAGGGGGTCACGGGCCAGTGCCTGAGCCACCTCATCGATGAAGCACTCGGTGAAGAAGGCGTTGTAGGAGTGGCCCACGCTGCGCCAATACCCGACGGGCAGCACCGATGGGCACAGCACCTGTTCGACAGTTTGCTGGGGTATGGCGTAGGGCAGGTCGTGGGCGCCTTCGATCTGGGACTTGTCCGGCAGCACCGGCATCGCGTCGTTCCAAGGGCCCGGAAACAAGCGCTTGGTGGTGCCCTCCGAGAGCGAGGGCGCCACCACCTTGATGTGCAGGGCGCTGAGTGCAAGCCCCTGAGGCCCAGCACCCCCCGCCGTCCCGGCCGAGGGCTTGGCCAGCGCTGCGCGCATGCGGGCCACAGCAGCCGGCCGGTACACATCGTGCTGCAGGTCCTGCTCTCGCGTCCACATCAGATGCACCGGGGTACCGGGCATCTTCAGGGCCAGATGCGTGACCTGTTCCACGATGTCGGTTTCCAGGCGCCTGCCAAAACCACCGCCCAGATAGGGCACCTCCAGCTGCACCTGATCCATGTCCAACTGGGCGATTTGTGCGGCACGCCAGCGCGCCAGGATGGGCGACTGGGTGCCGGTGTACAGCTGCAGCCGTCCCGCTTCAAAGCGCGCAGTGGCGTTCAGGGGTTCCATGGCCGCATGTGCCAGGTAGGGCACCTGGTAGTCGGCTTGAAGGGTTTGGTCGGCCTTGGCCAGCGCAGCGGCGGTGTCGCCCAGGTTTCGAAACCGTGTGCCCGGGGTGTCATCGAGCGCGTCCTGCATGGTCTGCAGCTGCGCAGCCGCGCTGTGACCGGCGTTGAGCCCTGGGTCCCATTCCAGCTCCAAGGCTTGCGCGCCCTGGATGGCCTGCCAGGTTTGGTCAGCCACCACCGCCACGGCGGGCACGGACCAGTCGGGAAACTCGTGCACCGCCCGCACGCCGGGCAGCTGCAGCGCCTTGCGGGCATCGGTCTTCACCAAGCGACCGTGCACATACGGGCAGGTGCGCAGCACCGCCCGCTTCAGGCCGGGCCACACGGGGTCAGAGCCAAAGGCGGCGCGGCCCGTCGTCTTGTCTGGGGTGTCCAGTCGTTTGGGCGAGGTGCCGATCAGGGTCCATTGGGACGGTGGCTTGAGGCTCAGCGTGGATGGTGGCTCCAGGGGTTTGGCAACCCACAGGGCCGCCAGCTCGCCGTAGGACAAGCGGCGGTCACTTCCCAGGTGCCGCACCTGTCCTTGCTCCACTTGGCACTGCTGCGGTGGCACCTGCCAGTGGCGGGCAGCCGTGGCCCGAAGCACTTCGCGGGCCGAGGCGCCTGCCCAGCGCATGGGTTCCCAGGCGGCGCGCACGCTGGTGGAGCCTCCCGTGATGTTGAGCGACAACATCACCGACGTGCTCGACAACGCCCAGCGCGCGGCCTGCACCCACCACCCCTGGTCATCGGGTTGGAAGGGCAACACCGCATGCAGCAAGGCGGTGTTGGCATACACGCGGCCTGGGCCCGCGGCTTCGACGCTCACTTGTGACCAGGGAACCTCGAGTTCCTCGGCCACCAACATGGCCAGGGCGGTGTGCACCCCTTGGCCCATCTCGGCCCGTGGCAGGGCCACGGTGACGCGCCCGTCGGGCGCCAGGCGCACCCAAGCGTTGAGCGCCACGCCACCGGCCCCTTGCGAGGCACCGGCGGCCTGGGCAGCGTCCGCAGGCCGCGGTGCCTGGCCCTGTTCACGGGGGTCCATCGGGCTGCAGCCCACGATCAAGGACCCGCCCGCGCCCACGCCCAACATCAAGAAACGTCGGCGTGAGGGTTCGGTGGGCATCGGATGGGTCGGCATCGGGGGTTCCTGTGGTGGCCCAAGCTTACCGGCAGCGCAGCCGGAAGGGGGATGCGGCTCGCGCTAAGCTTGATCCATGCAGGTGAATTTGGATGCCCTTGCAGGATCGCCACCGGCCCGGGACTGCGGCCGGGTGGGCTTCATCGGTGCGGGCCGGGTGGGTCAGGCCCTGGCGCAGGCCTTTGCGCAGGCTGGCGTGGCCGTGGCGGCGGTCAGCAGCCGCAGCCTCGCATCGGCGCAGGCTTTGGCACAGCCCTTGGGCGCCATGGGCAGCCGGCCGCTGGTGCAGCCGCAGCTGGATGTGATGGTGCAGGCCTGCGACACCGTTTTCATCACGGTGCAGGATGACCACATTGCCGATGTGGCCCAGGCGCTGCCGAGGCGCCCAGGCCTGTGCGTGGTGCACTGCAGTGGCGCCACGGAACTCGACGCTTTGTTGCCGGCCGCTGCGGCGGGCAGCACCGTGGCGGGCTTCCATCCCCTGCACACCTTTGGCGATGTGGCCACCGCCCTGGCCACGCTGCCAGGCAGCGCCGTGGCGGTGGAGTCCCCCGACCCCCAAACCGCCGCCGGGCTGGCAGCCTTGGCACGCCGCATCGGCATGCGCCCCTTCGAACTGCCGCCAGGCAGCCGTGCGCTGTACCACGCCAGCGCGCACTACGCCGGCTCGTTTGTGGTGACCTTGATGGCGCAAGCCGTGCAGCATTGGGCCCGCTTTGGCGTGCCGCCAGAGCAGGCCTTGGAGGCGCTGGTGCCTTTGTTGCAAAGCACCGTCAAGGCCATTGAAGCGCAGGGCGTGGGCACGGCCCTGGCCGGTGTGGTGGCCCGCGGCGACCAAGGGGTGCTGGCGCGCCACCTGCAGGCCTTGGCCGAGGTGGGCCCCGCGCAACGGCAGCTCTACGCGGACTTGAGCCTGTGCAGCTTGCAGCTGGCGCGTGCCACGGGCCGGCTCAGCGACGCGCAGGCGCAGGCCCTGCAGGCGCTGCTGAGCGCACCGCCTTCAGCCGGCGGCCGCTGAGCTCAGCGCGCGGGCTTGCGGCAGCTGCGCCGCCTGCCAACACGTTTGCACGAGCGCCTGGACGCGTTGCCGGCCCAAGACCGCATCGGCCTGTGCATGGAACTTGTCGGCCAAGGCCGCATCGCTCATGGGGCGTTGCAGCGAGCCGATGGCATGCTCCACAAACACCCGCAGCCGGCGCCCATCGCGCAACACGGCCGTCACGTCGGCAGCCGCTTCGTCGATGGCGTCATCCACCGTGGCCACCACCTTGCGGCGCAAGGCCACCACGTCGGGCCGCGTGACCACCGCATCCTCGTACTCAGGCTCGCCCGCACGGCCAAAGATGAGCCCGGCGGCGCAGCCGTGATACACGCTGAACTTGCCCTGTAGACCATCGGCGGGTTCCTTCTTGCCCGTGAGCTCCAGCACCAGGGAGTGGACCTTCAGCTCAATGCGCTCAACATCATCGGGCCGCACACCCTGCTCGCGCAGCTGCACGCATGCATCGATGCTGGGGTGGATGACGATCCCGCAGGCAAAGGGCTTATAGGTGTTGAAGGAGATCTCAAAGCGTTGGCCGAGCTCATCGGTGGCCTCGTTCCAGTTGCACTTGGTGGAGACCACCTGCGCAAAGCCCCGCGGGGCCTCCAGCGCCCGGGGGCTGGCGGTGTAGCCATGCCGGGCCAGCAGGGCCGATGTCAGGCCCGCGCGGGCCGCGCCACCCGGGTGGAAGGGTTTGGTCATGGTGCCAAACTGCTCGCGCAGGCCCACGGGCTGCGAGGCAGCAATGCCCAGGGCCATCTGCGTGCGCTGTGCGTCGAGCTTCATCAAGCGGGAGCAGGCCGCGGCCGCACCCAACATGCCGGTGGAGCCAGTGATGTGCCAGCCTCGGTCGTAGTGTTCCGGGTAGACCACATTGCCCATCCGGCAGGCCACATCAATGCCCAGGACCAAGGCATCGATCAGTTCCCGGCCGCTGCAGTTCAGGTGTTCAGCCATGGCCAAGGCCGCCGAGGCCACGGGGCCGGCGGGGTGGATGATGGTCTTGAGGTGGGTGTCGTCGAAATCGAACGTGTGGGAACTGATGCCATTGAGCAGGGCGGCACTGGCCATGTCCACCCGCTCGGCGCGCCCCAGCACCGCTGCCTGGGGGGCCGGCTGCAGCATCTGCACGCCAGCCAAAGCGGCCTCGATGGCTTCGTGCCGCGATGCGCCAACGGCGCAACCCAGCCAGTTCAGCAGGGTACGGTGGGCTTCGTGTTCCACCGCATCGCTCCAGCCGCGCGAGGGATGTTCGGCAACAAAGCGTGCCAGGGTTTGCGTGATGGGTGGTGCGTTGTGGTCGGCGGCGACCTGGGTGTTGCGGGCCATGGTTCAGGGGCTCTTGTTGGGGTGAATGAGGGTGTGGGGTACGGGGTGCGGCGCGGGTGTCAGTCTTCCAGCGTGATCTTGCGTTCGCGGGCCAACACCGTCCAGCGCTCGACCTCGGCCCGGATGTATTGGCCGAATGCGGCTGGCGTCATGGGCATGGGGTCGATGGCTTCGGCCGTCAGCTTGTCTTTCAAGTCGGCAGCGCGCAACACCTGCCCCAGGGTGTCGTTGTAGTGGCGGACCAATGGCGCCGGCATACCCGCGGGCCCCACCACGCCGTACCACTGCACCGCATCGAAGCCCTTGTAGCCGGCCTCCACGAGCGTGGGCACGTCGGGCAGGCTGGGGTGGCGCTGCAGGCCGGTGGTGGCCAGCGGGCGCACGCGCCCGGAGCGGATGTGGGGCAGGGCCGCGGCCAAGCCCGGGAACATGGCCTGGGTTTGCCCCCCCAACAGGTCGTTGAAGGCCGGCGCAATTCCGCGGTAGGGCACGTGCAGGATGAAGGTCTGCGACTGCTGCTTGAACAGCTCCATCACCATCTGTGTCAGGGATCCATTGCCCGAGGAGCCGTAGCTGAGCCTGCCTGGGTTGCGCTTGAGGTGTTCCACGAAGGACTTGAGGTCCTGAATGCCCAAGGAGGCGTTGACCACCAGCACATTCGGTGTGGTCCCGATCATGCCGATGGGGGTGAAGTCCTTGATGGGGTCGTAGGGCAGCTTGCGCGTGGCGGGGCTTGTGCCGTGCGTGGCCACATAGCCTTGCATGAGGGTGGCGCCGTCGGGGGCTGCCTTGGCCGTGGCCTGCGAGGCGATCACGCCGCCACCGCCGCCGATGTTCTCCACCACGATGGAGTGGCCCAGGGCACGGGCCCAGCGTTCACACACAGTGCGACCGACCAGGTCGCTACCCCCTCCAGCGGCCACCGGCACGATGTAGCGGATGGGCCGGTTGGGCATCGTGGCCGCACCTGGGGCACCGGCAGGCTGTGCCCAAGCGTGGGTGGACAAGAGGGCTGTGGCCGCCAGGGCCTGTCGACGTTTGATCATGGGGTGATGTCCTTGGGTTCAGTCGCGGGTCACGCCGGCATCCTTCACCAGCTTGGCCCAGAAGGCGTTGTCCTTGGCCAAGAAGGCCACGAAGTGTTCGGTGGACGGCGAGAGTGACACATCGGTGCCTTCGCGGGCCAGTACCTGCTGAACCGAGGCTTGTTTCATCGCTTGGGTCGCCGCCTCGAACAGTTTCCGGCTGACGTCTGCAGGCGTGCCGGCCGGCACGAAAAGGCCGTACCAAAAATCGATCGTGAACTGCGGCAGGCCGGCTTCTTCCATGCCAGGCAATTCCGGCATCAAGGGCGAGCGCTGCGCGGTGGTGACGCCCAAGCCGCGCAGGCGGCCCGATCGAACCAACTCCAGCACCGAAGGCGGCGTACCGAAGGTCACCTGCGTGTCACCGGCGATCACCGACTGCACCGCAGGGGCACCCCCACGAAACGGCACATGGAACAACTCGACGCCGGCGACCTGCGAAAACAGGGCCGCGCCCAGGTGAGGCGCTGAGCCAATACCGGAGGTGGCGTAGTTGATGGTGCCCGGTGCCTTGCGGGCGGCGGCCACCAGGTCTTTCAGGCTGCGCCATCCGGTGCCTGGGTGGGCGGCCACCACCAGGGGTGAAGCGGTGATTTTCAGGATCGGCTGCAGGTCACTGAAGCGGTAGCCGATCTTGGGGTTGAGGGCCGGGTTCACCGAAATGCTGCTGGGGCTGGCGATCAGCACGGTGTAGCCATCGGCAGGCGACTTGGCCGCGAGTTCTGCCGCCACGCTGGATCCGGCGCCGGGCTTGTTCTCCACGACGATGCTTTGCCCCAGGTGCTTGGCCATGGCGTCGCTGAGGGCGCGTGCCACGGTGTCGGCTGCACCCCCTGGTGCAAAGCCCACCAGTAACTTCACCGGTTTGGCCGGATAGTTCTGCGCCCAACCCGCTGCCGGCACCAGGCCTAGCGCCACCCCAACGCAGACCCGGCCGAAAAGGGACCGGCCAAACCCCCGCCGCCCAAAGGCCTTGATCGACAACATCCGAGGGATCATGACGCCTCCTGAGAACCCAACAACACCAATTTGCCCACATGGCGATCGGCCTGCATGGCCGCGCGCGCCGCTTCCAGTTCTTCAAATGGCCAAACGCCGTCCACCACAGGCCGCAGCCGACCGTCGGCGAGCAACGGCCCCCAGTCGGCTTGAAAACCGGCTGCCGTCTGTGCTTTTTGCGCCGCGGTGCGCAGCTTGTTGGACACGCCAAACAGGCTCAGGCGCTTGGCGTGCAGCGCTTGAAGGTCCAGCGGTGCGCTGAGCTGACCGTCGACATAGCCCACCATCGCCAAACGGCCTTCGAAGGCCAAGGACTGCACGCAGGCACCAAACACGCTGCCGCCTACGGTGTTGAGGGCCAACTGCACGCCGTGGCCTTGTGTGGCCTCCAACACCGCTGGCGTGAAGTCGGGCCCGCGCGTGGCCACACCCACATCCAGCCCCAGGGCCTTAAGCCGTTCCAGCTTTGCAGGGCTGCCCGAGGTGCCGATGACGCGGGCGCCCATGGCCTTGGCAGCCAACAGGGCGCTCACACCCACACCCGAGGCCACGCCTGCCACCAACAGCCAGTCTCCCGAGCGCAAGCGGCCCTGCTGGACCAACATGTCATAGCCGACCATAAACGTCAGGGGTACCGAGGCGGCCTGCGCCCAATCCAGGCTGGGCGGCATGGGCATGGCTTCGCGCACGTCCATCAGCGTGTACTCCGCAAACGCACCCGCGCAGCGCCCAAACACCGCATCGCCCACGCGCCAGGCCCGTGGGATTGCGGTGGTCGGCACTTCCGGCGCAGTCCCCGACGAGGCGGCATCGTGCGCAGCACCGGGCCCGCAGGCCACCACCACCCCAGAGGCTTCGCCACCCACCGGCTTGGCGCCCCCGTGCGGGCTGTGCAGGCCATGCCCGGCGATGAACTCACCACGGTTGAGCCCTGCTGCTTTCACGCGAACCAGCAGCTGGCCTGGGCCGGCCTGGGGCATCGGCAGGTCTTCGTGCAGGCTCAGGTGCAGATGGCCTGCACGGTCTTCGATTCGATAGCCGCGCATCACCGCCCCTTGAACGCCGGCCGGCGCTTTTCCATGAAAGCCCGGCGGCCTTCGGCATAGTCTTCACTGGCAAAGCAGTCGCGGATCATCTGTTGACAGCGCTCCAGATCGGCTTGCGGCGAGGCCTTGAGCACCTCGCCACTGATGAATTTCGCCGCGCGTATGGTCAACGGAGCGTTGTCGGCCAGGGCTTGCGTGTATTCGCGCAGAAGGTCTTCTAGGCCTTCACTTGGGCACACCCGTGAGACCAAGCCGATGGCTTTGGCCTCAGCGGCATCGATGCGTCGGGCTGTGAAGAACAGGTCCTTGGCCATGCCTGGGCCCAACAGGTCCACCAGGTTCTTCATGGCCGAGTAGCGATAGCCCAAACCCAGCCGTGCGGCCGGTACCGAGAACACCGCATCGGCTGCAGCGATGCGGATGTCGCAGGCGATGGCCACGTTGACGCCGCCCCCGATGCACCATCCGCGGATGCACGCCAGCGTGGGCACCGGGCAGCGCTCGATGCCCGTGAGCGCCGCTTCGGCCATCGCTTCATACCGCGCCACGGCCGCCTGCGCTGCCCGCTGGTCTTCGAACTGGGAAATGTCGGCACCCGAGACGAAGGCCTTGTCCCCCGCCCCGGAAAACACGATCAGCCGCACCCGTTCGTCGGACGCCGCTTGGTCAAGCAGCGGTGGAATCGCTTCCCACATGTCCACGCTCAGGGCGTTGTGCCGCGCGGGGTTGTTGAATCGGATGTGCAGCGTCGCCCCATCCCATTGAACCTGCACCCGTTCAGTGGGGCTTCGGTAGTCTTGCGTGTCCATCAAAAGATGCCTTGCGCTCTCAGGCGCTGAAGTTCATCGGTGCCCAGTCCCAGTTCACCCAGGACTTCGGCGGTGTGCTCGCCGCGCCGTGGTGTGGAGCGGGCGATGGTGCTGGGGGTGCGCTCCAGTGTCACGGGTTGTCCCACCAGCCGCTGGCGACCGTGGTGGGCCGAGTTCACTTCGTGAACCATGTTCAGGTGTTGCACCTGCGGTTCGTCGAACACCGCCTGCATGTCGTTGATCAGCCCACAGGCCACACCACCGGCGTTCAGGCGCTCAATCCAGTAAGCCCTGTCGTGCTCTGCCAGGCGCGTGTTGATCTCGGCATTGAGGGCATCACGGTTCACGCTGCGTGCGGCCTTGTCGACATAGCGGGGATCGGTTGTCCATTGAGGTGCGCCCAGGATCTCGCAGAAGCGCTCCCAGATCTTGGAGCCAAACACGGCGATGTTCATCCAGCCATCACGGGCGCGGTACACACCGGTGGGGATGCTGGTGGGGTGGAAGTTGCCGGCCTGCTGCGCCACCTCGCCGTCTATGGTCCACCGCGCGGTTTGGAAGTCCATCATGTAGACCATGGACTCCAGCAGTGAGGTGTGCACGAACTGCCCACGGCCGGAGTGTTCGCGCTCCAACAGCGCCACCAGAATCCCCTGTGCGGCGAAGATGCCGGCACAGAGGTCGGCAATCGGAATACCCACCCGTACCGGACCCTGGCCCGGCAGGCCCGTAACCGACATCAGCCCGCCCATGCCCTGTGCGATCTGGTCAAAGCCCGGGCGTTGGGCCAGGGGCCCGGTTTGGCCGAACCCCGAGATGCTGGCGTAGACCAAGCGCGGGTTGCGGACGCTGAGGCTGTCGTAATCGATCCCCAAGCGGTGCTTCACATCGGGTCGAAAGTTCTCTACCACCACGTCGGCTTGGTCGATCAGGCGCTTGAGCAGGGCAATGCCGTCGGCCTGCTTGAGGTCCAAGGTGATCGAGCGCTTGTTGCGATGGGTGTACTGGTAGTCGGACCCGTCCTGGCCGCCCAGGGTGTCATCACCCCGCATGTGTTCGGGCATCTGCACCTGAATGACATCAGCTCCCCAATCAGCCAGTTGACGGCAGCAGGTGGGGCCCGCGCGCACCTGTGACAGGTCGATCACACGAAAGCGTGACAAGGCGGCAGAGGCGGGCAAGTGGGGCATGGTTGGGTGCTTCGTGGGGTCTTCGAAGAGGCGCAGCTTGCATCATCACGGGCAAGGCTGCCCGTGCTCGGACATGGCCTGATGATCAGGGCAGGCCGCCTCCCAAGACCTTGTACAGGGTGGCTTGGTTGATCAGCGCCAGCGCGGCGCTTTGCACCAGGGCCGTTTGGGCGGCGTACAGCGAGCGCTGCGCATCCAGTACCTCGCCGTAGGCCGTGGCGCCCAATTGCCAACGCGACTGGGCCAAGCCCACGCGCTGGGTTTCGGCGCGCAGTTGAAGCTGCAGGGCCTGCAGCTGCTCGGCCAGCAGGGCCTGTGAGGCCAGGGCATCACTCACTTCTTTGAACGCCACCTGTACCGTCTTGTCGTACTGGGCCAGGGCCGACTGCTGCACGGCTTGGGCTTGTTGCACCCCGGCACGCAGCCGGCCGGCGTCGAAGATGGGTGCGATCAACTGAGGCGCCACGCCCCAAACCCAGGTGCCGCCGGCAAACAGGGCCGACAGTTCCTTGCTGGCTTGACCATACGAGGCCGTCAGCGCGATCCGCGGGAAGTACGCCCTGCGCGCGGCTTCTACGTTGGCCTGTGCGGCGCGCAACTGGGCTTCTGCCGCGCCAATGTCGGGCCTACGGGCCAAGACCTCAGACGGCACACCGGCCTGCAGCACCCGCAGGCCCGGCAGGGGGGCGCTGTCGCCCCGTCCGGCTTCGCCCAGCCAAGCGGTCAGCGTGGCCTGCAGGCTGGCCGGCGCGCCTTTGTGCTCGGGCAGCGGGCGCCCAACCAGCAGCACCAGGGCACTTTCATCCAAAGCCTTCTGGCGCTGCACCTGGGCCCAGGCGGCACGCGCGGCCTGCACCAGCGCATCGGCCTGTGCCAGGTCCACCTGGGAAGCGGCACCGGCCTTCACGCGGCCCAGCACGATCTGCCGGCTTTCCTCTCGGCTGCGCATGGTGTCCTGGGTGATGCGCAGCAGGGCTTCATCGGCCTGGAGGTTCACATAGGCCGCTGCCACGGCGGCGATCAGGCTGGAGCGCGCTGCAGCCTGCAAAAACTCGCTGGCGCGCAGTTGGGCCTGGGCGGCGGCTGCTTGCTGGCGCACGCGCCCGAAAAGGTCAAGCTCGTAGGCGGTGGTGGCCAGGCCGCCGGTAACGGTGGTGCTGACGCCACCCGAGTTGGTGGGCAAGCGGTTGCCGCCCAGGCCGGCGTTGACGGTAGGCCACAGGTCGGCCTGGCGTATGACGGCCTGTGCGCGGGCCTGCTCCACGTTCAGCGCGGCCACGCGAAGGTCGCGGTTGTGCTCCAGTGCCAGCCGGATCAAGGCCTGCAGCTGAGGATCGGTGAAGAACTGGTCCCATACCCGCAGCGCGGCTGGTGGGGATGAGGCCGCGGGGCCGGATCCACCCAGAGCCTGCGCGGTGCCTTCTGGATCTGCCCTGGTCGGGCCCGCAAAGCGCGGGGCGATCAGCTGCGCATCGTTTAGGGCGGTGGGCGCCACGGGCGCCGTGGTGCAAGCCACCAAGCTGAAGGCGCCCAGGGCGGCGGCGGCCGAACGGGCCATGGCCCGACCCGAATGACGGGCCGATGTCGAGGCACCGGCCACCGCGCGGGCCTGTCGCTGCTGCCGCGCGCTCATGACCAATCCTCCGCCTTCGGTTTGTCGGGGTTCTCATGGGCGTAGAGCTGCCGCTGCCGCTCGCTGCCCTTGAACAGGCGGCGCACCACCACAAAGAACACCGGCACCATGAACACCGCCAACACCGTGGCCGACACCATGCCACCCATCACACCGGTGCCAATGGAGCGTTGGCCCGCAGAGCCCGCGCCACTGGCCAACACCAGTGGCAGTACGCCCAGGATGAAGGCCAGAGAGGTCATGATGATGGGCCGCAGGCGCAGGTGTGCGGCTTCCAGTACCGAGGCCACCAGGTCCTTGCCTTGTGCGTGCAGGTCCTTGGCGAATTCGATGATCAGCACAGCGTTCTTGGCCGACAAGCCGATGATGGTGATCATGCCGACCTTGAAGAACACATCGTTCTCAAGGCCGCGCATCAGCGTGGCCGCCACTGTGCCCAACACACCCAGAGGCACCACCAGGATCACGGCCAGCGGAATGGACCAGCTTTCATACAGCGCGGCCAGACACAAGAACACGGCCAGCAGCGAGAAGAAGAACAGCAGGTAGGCCGTGGCACCACTGAGCTTTTCTTCGCGCGCCAGGCCGGTCCACTCGTAGCCAATGCCCTTGGGCAGTTGCGCGGCCAGGCGCTCCATCTCCGCAATGGCCTCCCCGGTGCTCACGCCCTTGGCTGGTTCGCCCGCCACGCGCATGGCCGGGTAGCCGTTGTAGCGCACCGCCTGCATGGCCCCGGTCACCCAGCGGGTGCTGGCAAAGGCGGCCAAGGGCACGCTTTCGCCGCGGTTGTTCAGCACGGGCAGTGCCAGCAGGTCTTCGGGTTCCATGCGTGCGGGCGCATCGGCTTGCACGACCACGCGCTGTACCCGTCCGGCGTTCAGAAAGTCGTTGATATAGGCCGAACCCAAGGCGGTGCCCAGGGCGTTGTTGACGGCCGCAAAGCCGACCCCCAAGGCCGCCGCGCGGTCGCGGTCGATCTGCAGCTCCACCTGGGCGGCATCCTCCAACCCGTCCGGGCGCACCGCGTTGAGCAGGGGGCTCTTCTGGGCTTCGCCCAACAACTGGTTGCGGGCCTGCAGCAGCACCTCGCGGCCCACGCCGCCACGGTCTTGCAAGCGGAAGGCGAAACCGTTGGCCCGGCCCAGTTCCCGGATCGGCGGCGGGCTCACCACGAAGATGAAGGCATCCCGGATGCCCGACAGCATCCCCTGTGCGCGCTTGACCAGGGCCTGGGCTGATTGCTCGGGGTCGGGCCGTTCATCCCAATCCTTGAGCGCCACGAAGTTGAGGGCCGAGTTTTGCCCGGAGCCTGAGAAGTTGAAGCCCAGCACACTGGTCATGGCCTTGACCTCGGGCTGCTTGAGCATCACGCCTTCAACTTGCTTCATGACGGCCAGGGTCCGGTCCTGTGTGGCGCCTGGGGGCAGCAACACATTGATCAGGATGTTGCCCTGGTCTTCATTGGGCACGAAGGCCGTGGGCAGCCGGGTGTACATCACCACCGCCGCACCAATCACCGCTGCATAAATCACCATGTAGCGCCAGCAGTTGCGCAGCATGCGCGCCACCACCCCTTCATAGCCTCTTGCTGCGCGGGCATAGCCGCGGTTGAACCAGCCGAAGAAGCCGCCCTTGGCGTGGTGATGCCCCGCCTGCACGGGCTTGAGCAAGGTGGCGCACAGGGCAGGTGAGAAGCTCAGCGCCAGGAACGCCGACAGCAAAATGGCCGTGACCATGACGGCCGCAAACTGGCGGTAGATGTTCCCGATGGCCCCGCTGAAGAAGGCCAGCGGGATGAACACCGACACCAGCACCACCGTCACACCCACAATGGCCCCGCTGATCTGCGACATCGCCTTCTGGGTGGCCGCTCGCGGGCTCAGCCCTTCTTCGCTCATGATGCGTTCGACGTTTTCGACCACCACGATGGCGTCATCCACCACGATGCCGATGACCAGCACCATGCCGAACATGGTCAGCACGTTGATGGAAAAACCCATGGCCAGCAGCGCTGCGAAGGTACCCAGGAGGCACACCGGCACCACCAGGGTCGGGATGAGGGTGTAGCGGATGTTCTGCAGGAACAGGAATATCACCAGGAACACCAAGGCCACCGCTTCCACCAGCGTCTTGGCCACCTGCTCGATGGAAATGCGGATGAACAGGGATCCGTCGAAGGGAATCGTCGCTTTCACACCCGCAGGAAAGAACCGCTCGATCTGTTTGAGCTTGGCGCGGATGGCGTCGGCGGTCTCCAGTGCGTTGGCACCGGAGGCCAACTGCACCGACATGCCGGCAGAGGGCTCGCCGTTGAGCCGCGTGCGCAGCGAATAGCTTTGCGCCCCCAGTTCGATGCGGGCCACATCGCGCAGGCGAACCGTGGAGCCGTCGGGGTTGGCGCGCAACACGACGTTGCCGAATTGCGCAACCGAGGTCAGTTGCCCTTGGACGGTGACCGTGGCGCTGACCAATTGCGTGGGCAGTGCCGGCTGTTCGCCCAAGGAGCCTGAGGTGACTTGGATGTTCTGCTGCGCGATGGCCGTGTTGACGTCCAGCATGGACATTCGGTAGCCCTGCAGCTTCACCGGGTCGACCCAGATGCGCATGGCCCGCTCGGTGCCAAAGAGGTTGGCCTGGCCCACGCCCGGTACCCGCTGAATCTCGGGCAGCACCGTGCGCGCGGCATAGTCGCCCAGGGCCACGGGGTCGAAGGCCGGGTTTTCCGACGAAAGCACGACGAACAGCAGGAAGTTCGGGTTGGCCTTGTCCACCCGTATGCCTTGTTGCGTGACGGCGGCCGGCAGTCGCGGCGAGGCCCGGGCCAATCGGTTCTGTACATCCACCTGCGCCAAGTCGGGGTTGGTGCCTGGCTCGTAACTCAAGGTGATCGAGCCCGAGCCGTTGGCCTGCGCAACCGACTCCATGTACACGAGTCCGGGTGAGCCGTTCATCTCCTGCTCGATCAGGGCGATGACCGTGTTCTCCAAGGTGGTGGCCGAAGCACCCGGGTAGCTGACGTTCAGTGAAATGGAGGGCGGTGCCACCGGCGGGTACTGGGCGATGGGCAGCTGCGTGACCGCCACGCCGCCGCCCACCAGGATGAACAGTGCGATAACCCAGGCGAAGACCGGGCGGTTGATGAAGAAGGGCGCCATGTGCCGCTCCTAGCCTTTGGAGGCCGGCTTGGCCGGTGAGGCTGTGCTGGCTGGCGTCCAGGGCACCGGATTCACGGGCCCTTTTCCGCGCAGCTTTTGAAAGCCATCCACCATGACCTGCTCGCCGGCCTTCAGGCCTTCCAGCACCACCCATTGCCCATCGCGCGCAGGGCCCACCTTCACGGGCCGCACGTCGACCATGCCGTCTTCGCCCACCACGCGCACCGTGTCCCCTTGGGGGCCGCGGCTGACGGCCTGTTGGGGCAAGAGCATGGCGCCCGGGGCCTGGGCCTGTTCCACGCGAACGCGAACGAACAAGCCCGGCAGCAGGGTCTTCTTGGGGTTGGGCACGATGGCTCGCAGGGTGATCTGCCCCGTGGTGGGGTCCACGCTGAGGTCGGAGAACAAGAGCTTGCCCGGCAGGGGGTGCGTGCTGCCGTCCTCGAGGTGCAGCGTCACCGCCGCCGCCTCGGGCCCGGCCTGCTTGAACTGCCCGCGCGCAATGGCCGCGCGCAGGCGAAGCACGTCGGCCGCGGGCTGCGTGAAGTTCACATACAGCGGATCGACCTGTTGAATCAGGGCCATCGGCGTGGCTTCACCCTGGCCCACGAGAGCGCCCTCGGTGACCTGCGCACGGCCGATGCGCCCAGCGATGGGCGCACTGACACTGGCATAGCCCAGGTTCAGCTGTGCCGTTTGCAGGGCCGCGCGCGCGGCGGCCACTTCGGCCAAGGCCTGCTGCCGGGCCGCCTGCGCATTGATCGATTCCTGCTCGCTGATGGCCTTGGCCTCGAGCAGCGGCCGAGCGCGGTCAGCATTGGCCTGGGCCTGCATCAAGGCCGCTTCAGCCCTGGCCACCTGGGCCTGCGCGCTGGCCACAGCCGCTTGGTACGGCGCTGGGTCGATGGTGAACAGCGGCTGGCCGGCGGTCACGTCGCTGCCCTCGTCGAACAGCCGCTTGGTGAGGATGCCCGCTGCACGCGCACGCACCTGTGCCACCCGAGACGCCTCGGTGCGTCCGGGCAGTTCGGTGAGCAGTCCCACGTCAGCGGGCGTCACCTTGAGCACCCCCACCGCCGGCGGCGGTGGAGCAGCGGCTGGGCCTGAGGCGGCGGCCGGTGCAGGGGTCGCTGCCTTGTTGTCCGTTCCGCCGCCGCAGCCTGCAAGGCCCAGCAGCGCACCCATCAGGCCGAGTGCGGCCCCCAGTCGGTTCATGCGCACAGTCATTGGGCAACTGTAACGACACTCCTGCACGGCCGTGCGATTTAGGGTAAACTCTGAGTTCTTCATCCCCTCTGACCTTTCAGCCTCATCGTGCATTCGATGCTCGGCTGACACTCCCTGGTGCAGGTCGGCGGCGATGCCGTCGCTTCGGACCCACCGGTACCGTCCCGGGCTTTGCTTCCACAGTTTGTGCGTGGAACGCCCGCCGGACCTCAATTCCATCTTCGCGACTTCACCTGCGGACAGACCCTGTGTTGAGGGCTGATTCGCTGAACCCGTGCGTGGCGCAGGCAAGCCAGGCACGTGGTGCTTTGCTTGTTTGATTGGAAATTCATGTCTTTCGAAAATCTGGGCTTGGCCCCCGCTTTGTCCCGTGCCCTGGCCGATGCCGGCTATGAGCAGGCGACCGAGGTGCAGCAGCAGGCCATCCCCATGGGCCTGAGCCGCTTGGACCTCAAGGTCAGCAGCCAAACGGGCAGCGGCAAGACCGCGGCCTTCGCCCTGCCCGCGCTGCAGCGCATCCTCGACGCACGGGGTGACTCGAGCAAGCGCCGCGAAAAGGGTGTGGTGCACGGCCCGCGCGTGCTGGTGCTGGCACCCACGCGTGAACTGGCCATGCAGGTCGCCAAGGCCTTCACCATCTACGGCAAGCATGTGCAGGGCTTGCGCGTGGCCACGGTGGTGGGCGGTGTTCCTTATGGGGCGCAACTCAAGGCGCTGCGAGGCCCTCTGGATGTGGTGATCGCCACGCCGGGGCGGCTGATCGACCACCTGGGCACCGGCAAGTGTGTGTTGGACAACCTCGAAATGTTGGTGCTTGATGAAGCCGATCGCATGCTCGACATGGGCTTCATTGACGACATCCGCCACATTGCCGAGCAGACCCCGGCCGAGCGTCAAACGGTGATGTTCAGCGCGACCTTCGCCGGTCACGTGGGCCGTCTGGCCGATGAACTGTTGAAGCCCGAAGCACAGACCGTGCAGGTGGCCCGCCACACCGATACCCACGCCAGCATCGAGCAGCGCCTGCACTGGGCCGACAACCGTCAGCACAAAGACGCGCTCTTGGACCACCTGCTGGCTGACCGTGAAGTCGACCAGGCCGTGGTGTTCACCAGCACCCAGCAAGACGCTGATTGGCTGGCCGACCGTTTGGCCGAGTTCGGCCACCGCGTGGCTTCTTTGCACGGCGGCATGCCCCAAGGCCGGCGCAACCGCGTGCTGCAGGGCCTGCGCACGCGCCAGCTGCGCGTGCTGGTGGCCACCGATGTGGCCGCACGTGGCATTGATGTGCCCACCATCAGCCACGTGATCAATTACGGCATGCCGATGAAGGCCGAGGACTATGTGCACCGCATCGGCCGCACGGGGCGCGCGGGCCGCAATGGCTTGGCGGTGACGCTGGCCGAGCGGCGCGATGTGTCCATGGTCAAGCGCATCCAGCAGTTCACCACGCAGTCGATTCCGGTGGCGCAGGTCACGGGTCTTGAGCCCCAGCAGCCTGAGCCGCGCATTTTCATGGGTGCGCCGCGAGGCGCGGGTGGTGAGCATCGGGGGCATCCGGGCTCGCGCTTTGGTGGTCATGGCCACCCGGGCGCTCGCCACGGTGGCCGCCCCGGTGGGCACCCAGGTGGTCATTCCGGTGGCCGTGCACCCTGGGGTGCACAGGGCCGGGCTGAAGGCCAGGGTGAAGGCCGCGGCGAAGGCTATCGCCAAGACCGTCCGCAGCGCACGGGCCCCTTCGAAGGGGCGCGCCCCGAGGGCCACTTTGAGCGCCGCCAGGCCGACCGCCGTGACGGTGGTCAAGACACCCGCCGAGGTGCCGCACCAGCTGGTGCAGGCCGTGGCCGATTCGGTGAGCAAAAGCCGCGCGGTTCTTTCCAGGCGCGTGACCCGCGCTGGCAGCGTTGAGCATCATGACGATCTCGCACGCCTGCATCCTGTTGGCTTGCCTGTTGCCCATCGCGTGTGCTGGCATCGCCAAGTCGCGCGGCTTTGGCAAGCCGCGCCGTGAGGGCGGCTACGACAACCACAACCCCCGGGCTTGGTTGGAGCAGCTGCAGGGTTTTCAGGCGCGGGCCAATGCGGCGCAGTACAACAGCTTCGAAGCCCTGCCGGTGTTCATTGCCGGTGTGCTGATTGCCGAGCACAGCGGGGCTGCACAAGCCACGGTGGATGCACTGGCGGTGGCTTTCATCCTGTGCCGCTTGGGCTACATCGGGGCCTATGTGACCGACAAGGCGAACCTGCGGTCGCTGTTGTGGATGGTGGGGCTGGCCTGTTGCGTGGCCCTCTTCTTCCTGGGCGTCTGAACCGGGGGCGCCTCCTGCGGGCGTAATGGGGCCAGAATCCGGCTAAACCGGAGGGCTCCCATGTTGACTGTCCTGATCTCCCGCGTGGCCCTGCTGTTGCGAGGGGCTGCACGGGCTTGTTCTGTGGGGGCCTGGCCTGCAGCGGCCATGGGCTTGGTCTTGGCTTCAACGGCATCCGCTGCCGATGCGGCCCAGGCTTCGGCGCACACCCGGGCAGCAGTCAAGCCGCCCGCTGCCGCACCCTCCAAGCCCCGCACCGTATCGGACCCGGCCACGGCACAAGCTCTGCGCCGGCTCTTTGATGACGAGTGGGAACGCCGCATGCGGCACAACCCCGAGGAGGCGGCCTACTTCGGTGACCGGCGCGGCGCTGAGGGCTGGACCGACTTGAGCCTGCCGGCCATTGCCGCACGCCAAGCGGCTGACCGCTTGGCCTTACAGCGCCTTCAGGCCATCGCGCGTCACAAGCTTTCGCCGGCCGACCAACTCCACTACGACACCTTCGCCTGGTTGCAGCAGGAGGCGGTTCGCCGTCAGGACTTCAAGGAGCATCTGCAGCCGGTGGGCCACCAAAGCGGCCCGCAAACCGCTGACCGCATCGGCGACTTGCTGCGCTTTTCCAGCGCCGCGGACTACCGCCTCTACATCAAGCGTTTGGCCGCGTTGCCGACGTATCTGGAGCAGCACATCACCTTGATGCGCGAAGGCGTGAAGGCGGGGCTGACACCGCCCCAGGTGCTGATGCAGCGGGTGCCGGCTCAGATTGCCGCGCAGGTGGTGGACGACCCGGCGTCCAGCCCCTTCTACCGGCCCTTTAAGCGCATGGCCCCATCGCTGGCAGCGGCCGAAGCCCAAGCCCTGGCCCAAGAGGCGCAGTCGGTGATCCGAGAAAAGGTGGTCCCCGCCTATCGCGCCTTTGGCCGCTACTTCAGCCAGGAGTACCTGCCCCAGTGCCGCACGAGCATTGCCGCCACGGACCGGCCGGATGGTCAGGCCTATTACAGCTTCCTGGCTCACGCCTACACCACCACCACACTGAGTGCGCAGGCCATACACCAAACCGGCCTGGCTGAGGTGGCGCGCATCCGTGCTGAGATGGAAAAGGTCAAGGCCGAGACGGGTTTCACAGGGTCTCTGGAGGCCTTTTTCACGTTCCTGCGCACCGATCCGCGCTTCTACAAGAAGACGCCGGCTGACCTCCTGGCCGCCAACGAGGCCGTCTCCAAGCGCGTCGATCCGCAGATGGTGAAGGTGTTCCGCAAGCTGCCGCGCCTGCCCTATGGCGTACGCCCGATTCCGGATCATCAGGCACCCGACACCACCACCGCGTACTACCAGCCGGGCGCGAATGACGGCAGCCGAGCCGGCTTCTACTATGTGAACCTCTACCGGCCCGAAATGCGGCCGACCTGGGAGATGGTGCCGCTCACGCTGCACGAAGCCGTGCCCGGCCACCACCATCAGTTCGCACTCGGTCTGGAGCTGGCCGATGCGCCCACCTTCCGCAGGACCGCGTACTTCGTGGCCTACGGTGAAGGCTGGGGCCTGTACGCCGAACAGCTGGGCTACGACATGGGGCTGTACGACGACCCTTACGACCGCTTCGGTCAACTCGTGTACGAGATGTGGCGCGCGGTGCGTTTGGTGGTGGACACCGGCCTGCACGCCAAGGGCTGGAGCCGACAGCAGGCCATCGATTACTTTCGGGCGAACGCGGCCAAGACCGAGCAAGACATCGTCAACGAGGTGGACCGCTACATCGGGACACCCGGCCAGGCCCTGGCCTACAAGATCGGGCAGTTGCGCATCAGCGCGCTTCGTCGGCAGGCTGAGCTCACCCTGGGTGATCGGTTCGATCTGCGGGACTTCAACGACGCCGTGCTTTCCACGGGCTCGGTACCGCTGTCGGTGTTGGAGTCGCACATGGCGGCGTGGCTGGCCCAGCAGCGGCGCGGGGCGCGGTAGGTCGCCGCTCTGCTTGCGCAGGCCCGCTGCACAGCGCGCTTGATACTGGGGCCACACGGTGGCTGGATTTATTTCAGAATTTGAAATAAATTCGAGTTCTGCCTCTTGAATCCCTTAACTTGAGCGAGCCATGAACGCTGTCGATCCTTCTGCCGGCGCCCGTGACGCAGAGCAGCCTGTCCAGGGCCTGCTGGCCACCCTGGACCTGCTGCGCATCACCCGCGCCGGTCCGGTGCTGCATCTGCAGCTCAACCGCCCGGCCAAGCGCAACGCGCTGTCCGACCCCTTCATTCAGCAGCTGCACACGGTCTTTGTGAACATGCCCGAGGGCGTGCGCGCGGTGATGATCAGCGGGCAGGGCAGTCACTTCTGCGCCGGTCTTGACCTTTCCGAGCTGGTGGCGCGCGACATCGACAGTGCCGTTCAGCACTCGCGCATGTGGCACGCCGCCTTTGACGCCGTTCAGTTTGGCCCGGTACCCGTGGTGGCGGTGCTGCACGGTGCCGTGGTGGGCGGTGGGCTGGAGTTGGCCAGCGCCTGCCACATCCGCGTGGCCGAAGACTCGGCCTACTTCGGCCTGCCCGAGGGGCAGCGCGGCATCTTCGTGGGCGGCGGCGGCTCGGCCCGCATTCCGCGCCTCATCGGCGTGGCCCGGATGAGCGACCTCATGCTCACCGGGCGCGTGTATGACGCACAGGAGGGCTTGCAGGCCGGCCTCGTGCAGTACGTGGTGGGCGCCGGCGAGGGACTGGCCAAGGGCATGGCCTTGGCCCAGCGCATCGCCACCAATGCGCAGATGAGCAACTATGCGGTCATGCAGGCCCTGCCGCGCATCGCCGACCAGGCGCAGGGCCTGGGCCTGTTCACCGAGTCGCTGATGGCGGCCATCGCCGAGAGCACCCCGCAGGCGCAGGAGCGGCTGAAAGACTTTTTGGAAGGCCGCGCGGCCAAGGTGCTGAAGTCATGAGCAAGCACACCGTTGAGCCCCGAACGCACATCCACCGGGTGCGCGTTGAGTTTGGCGACTGCGACCCCGCCGGTATCGTCTTCTTCCCCAACTTCAACCGTTGGATGGACCAGAGCTCCCTGCACTTTTTTGTGGCCTGTGGCATCCCACCTTGGCGCGAATTGGTCAAGACACGCGGCATCATCGGCACGCCCCTGCTGGAAATCCACACCCGCTTCGTGAAGTCGGCCACCTACGGCGAAGACCTGGAGGTGCACACCTGCGTGCTGGAGTGGAACCGCAAGACCTTCCGCCAGCGCCACACCATCCGACGTGGCGACGAGCTGATCTGCGAAGGCACCGAGCTGCGGGTGTTCTGTGTGCGCGACCCGGAGAACCCGGACCGGCTTCGCAGCATCGAAGTGCCTGAGGACATCCGCGCCGCCTGCAGCTGACGCGGGTTTGTCCGGACATCCCGAGCCCTGAATGGCGGGTCGGTCTCAATAAAATAGACCGACCGGTCGGTAAATAAATTCCAGCCCACGGAACCGGCCCTACAAGCAGGAGACCCACGCACCATGGACATGACGATCGCCAGCATCTTGGCGCTCGACGGGGTGACCAACGGTTCGGTGTACGCGCTGTTGGCGCTGGCCACCGTGCTGGTGTTCGCCGTCACCCGCGTCATCTTCGTTCCCCAAGGCGAGTTCGTCGCCTTTGGCGCCTTGACGCTGGCCATGTTCCAAATGGGGCAGGTACCGGGGACGGTCTGGTTCCTGCTGGCGCTGACCGCCTTGGCCGCTGCCGGCGTGCTGGCCAAGGGCTTGCGCCAGGGGCAGTCGGCGCCGCGCCTGTTGAAGCAGACCCTGGAGGTGGCTGCATACCCGGTCCTCATCAGCCTCTTGGCCATCTGGGCCGCACCGCAAAAATGGCCCTTGTTGGCGCAAGCCGCCCTCACCTTGGCGGTGGTCACCCCTTTTGGCAGCCTGATCTACCGCTTGGCCTATGAGGCCTTGGCCGACGCCACCGTTCTGGTGCTGCTCATCGTCTCCGTGGGTGTGCACTTTGCTTTGGTGGGTTTGGGCCTGTTCTTTTTTGGCGCCGAAGGCTTTCGCAATCCGCCGTTCTGGGACGAACGCTTCAGCCTGGGCGCGCTGACCCTTTCGGGGCAAACGATCATCATCTTCATGATTTCGCTGGTGTTGATCGTGGCCCTGTGGTTCCTCTTCGAGCACACCTTGCTGGGCAAGTCGCTGCGGGCCACGGCGGTCAACCGCACCGGGGCCCGCCTGATGGGCATCTCCAGCACCGGCGCGGGGCGTACCGCCTTCACCATGGCTGCGTTCATCGGCGCGCTGTCGGGCCTGCTCATCAGCCCCACCACCACCGTGTTCTACGACACCGGCTTTCTGATTGGCCTGAAGGGGTTTGTGGCGGCGGTGTTTGCCGGCTTGTCGAGTTACCCCTTGGCGCTGGTGGGGGCCTTGTTCGTTGGCTTGATCGAGAGCTTTGGCTCTTTCTGGGCCAGTGCCTTCAAGGAGGTGATCGTGTTTGCCGCCATCCTGCCGGTGCTGCTGTGGCGCTCCATCACCGATCCGCACGGGGAGGAGCACTGACATGAACCATCTTCGCCGCTGGGCGTTTCCCGTCTTTGCCCTGGTGATGCTGGGCCTGCCCCTGCTGCCCGTGCCCGACTTCTGGATCACCCAAAGCAACATGGTGGGCCTGTATGCCATCGTCGCCCTGGGCCTGGTGCTGCTCACGGGGGTGGCGGGCCTCACGAGTTTCGGCCAAGCCGCCTTCGTCGGGGTGGGGGCCTATGCCGCGGGCTACATGGTGGTGTCGCTGCAGGCCTCGGCCTGGCTGGCGCTGGCCGTGGGCATCGCGCTGGCGGTGGTGGCCGCCTTGCTCCTGGGCCTGTTGACGCTGCGCATGTCGGGGCACTACCTGCCCCTGGCCACCATCTGCTGGGGCCTGGCGCTGAACTACACCATGGCCAATATGGGCTTCTTGGGCAAGTACGACGGCATCAACGGCATACCCAGCCTGGACCTCTTCGGGCTGGAACTGGGCTCGGGCCGGGGCCTGCATGGGCTGATCTGGGCGGTGGCCCTGGTGTGCGCCGTGGGGGTCACCAACCTGCTGGACTCACGGGTGGGCCGCGCCATCCGGTCGCTGAAGACCGGCTCCACCATGGCCGAGGCCATGGGCATCTCCACTTTCCGCTACAAGCTCATCGCCTTCATCTTGGCTGCGGTGTTGGCCGCCATCTCGGGCTGGCTCTTTGCGCACTTCCAGCGCACGGTGAACCCCACACCCTTCGGCCTGAACAAGGGGATCGAGTACCTGTTCATGGCCGTGCTGGGCGGCGTGGGCCATGTGTGGGGCGCCTTCTTGGGCGCTGGCGTGGTGAAGATCATCGAAGACGAGTTGCAGGTGCTGCTGCCGGCCCTGCTGGGCTCCAGCGGCAACTTCGAGATCATCGTGTTCGGCATCGTGCTGATCCTGGTGCTGAAGTACGCGCCCGATGGTCTGTGGACGTTCATCCAGAAGCGCCTGCCGGCGGTGCCGCGACCGGTGGACTGGACCGCCGATGACCAGATGCCCCACGGCCCCAAACCGCCGAAGGGCCAGCGCCTGTTGGAGGTGGACCAGGTGCGCAAGGAATTTGGCGGCCTGGTGGCGGTCAACGACGTGAGCTTCCACATCGATGCCGGTGAGATCGTGGGCCTGATCGGCCCCAACGGTGCGGGCAAGAGCACCACCTTCAACCTGGTCACCGGGGTGCTGCCCTTGACCGCCGGTGCGGTGCGCTGGCGCGGCGAGTCGATCGCCGGCATGCCCTCTCGCGAGGTGGCGCGGCGCGGCATCTCGCGCACCTTCCAGCACGTGAAGATGATCCCTGAGATGACCGTGTTGGAAAACGTGGCCCTGGGCGCCTACATCCGCGGCAGTGCCAACACGGCCCAGGCCATCCTGGCACTGGACAAGGCCGAAGAGCGCCGCATCTTCGCCGAGGCGCACCGGCAGCTGCAGCGCATCGGCATGGACGACCGGATGCATGAGTTGGCGGGTAACTTGGCCCTGGGCCCGCAACGCCTGATGGAGATTGCGCGCGCCTTGTGCACCGACCCTTCGCTGTTGCTGCTCGACGAGCCGGCTGCGGGCTTGCGCCACAAGGAAAAGCAGGCCCTGTCACAGGTGCTGCGGCAGTTGCGCGATGAAGGCGTGACCTTGCTGCTGGTCGAGCACGACATGGACTTCGTCATGGGCTTGACCGATCGCATCGTGGTGATGGAGTTCGGCACCAAGCTGATGGAAGGCACACCCGCGCAAGTGCAGGCCAGCCCCGCGGTGCGGGCGGCTTACCTGGGCACCGAGCATTGAGGAAGCAAACATGACGACCCTGTTGTTGGAAGTCAGCGATCTGCACGCCGGCTATGGGCGTGCCGAGGTGCTCACGGGCCTGAACTTCACCGTTCGCCAAGGCCAGGTCATCACCATCATCGGGCCCAGCGGGGCCGGCAAGAGCACCACGCTCAACGCCTTGATTGGCCTGCTGCCCTCGCGCGGGCGCGTCCTGTTCGATGGCCAAGACCTCAGCGGCGCCACCTTGGAAGACCGGGTGATGATGGGCCTGGCCCTGGTGCCGGAAAAGCGCGAGCTGTTTTCCACCATGCCCGTCGAAGACAACCTGGTGCTGGGCGGCTGGCGTGCCATGAAGCAGCGCATACCGCATTGGAAGCGGGAACTGGAGCGGGTGTATGAGCTGTTCCCCCGCCTGAAGGAACGCCGCGCGCAGTTGGCGGGCACGCTCAGCGGTGGCGAGCGCCAGATGCTGGCGGTGGGCCGCGCCCTGATGAGCTCGCCTCGCTTGTTGATGCTCGACGAGCCCAGCCTGGGCTTGGCGCCGCTGGTGGTCAAGGAGATCTTCCGCATCATCGAGCGCCTGCAAAGTGAGGGCACGTCCATCTTGCTGGTGGAGCAAAACGCGCGGGCGGCGCTGGAGGTGGCCAACCATGGCTACGTGCTGGAAACCGGCTCCATCGCGGTGGAAGGGCCCGCGGCCGAACTGGCCCACAACCCTCGAGTGATTGAAAGCTACCTGGGCGCCACCCAGCGCGAAGCGGCTTGAGATGACGGGCAAGGGCGTGCTGGACACGACGCTGGGCTTTCACATCGCCCGGGCCTCGGTGGTCGCCTACGATGCCTTCGAGCAGCACATTGGAGCCCCGCACGGGCTGCGCAAGGTCGACTTTTCCCTGCTGATGCTGGTGGCCGAGCACAGCCATCTGGCGCCCAAGGTTCTGGCCAAGATGCTCTCGCTGACCGCGCCCAAGCTGAGCATGGTGCTGGACCGCATGCAGGCGCGTGGCCTGATCGACCGCACCCCCGACCCGCTGGACCGGCGTTCGGTGCAGGTGACGCTGACCGCGGAGGGTGTGCGCCTGGCCCGAGCACTCGAGCCCGTGGCACGGCGCATGGAGCAGGGCCTGAAGAAGCGCTTGAGCGCAGCCGACCATGCCCGCTTGATACAACTGTTGAGCAAGCTGGCGTCGCCACCCGGCTGAGGCCAGGGCCAGCACCCCGCTGGGGCAGCGGGCTTGTGGGCGCGCTAGCATCGCAGCTTGGAGGACAGTCCCATGGATTCCCTGGATCTGCAGGTGCTTGAACAGGCGCGCGACTGGGCGCGCGAAGGCCATCCGGTGTGGCTGGTGACCGTGATCGAGACCTGGGGCTCGGCGCCCCGGCCGCCGGGTGCCCTGCTGGCCATGCGCGGCGATGGCCAGGTGGTGGGCTCGGTGTCGGGCGGCTGCGTGGAAGACGACCTGATCGAGCGGGTGCGCCATGGCGAGCGGGTCGGCCGGCCCACCCTCATCCAGTACGGTGTGAGCAAGGACGAAGCGGCGCGTTTCGGGCTGCCCTGTGGCGGCAATCTGCGCCTGGTGCAGGAGCCGTTGACCGACGTGGCCTGGGTCGACGAGGTGCTGCACAGAACCGCCCAACACGAGATCGTGGCCCGCACCCTGTGCCTGCAGACCGGCTCGGTGACGCTGCAGCCGGGTGCGCGCGGCCAGGCGTTTTCCTTCGATGGGCAAACGATGCGTTCGCTGTTTGGCCCGCGCTGGCGCCTGCTGATCATCGGCGCCGGGCAGCTTTCGCGGGCTGTGGCGCAGATGGCCTTGATGCTGGACTTCGAAGTGATTTGCTGCGACCCCCGGGAGGAGTACCACCTGAGCTGGGACGTGCCCGGTACCGTCTTCAGCAAAGCCATGCCCGATGACCTGGTGCAGTCGCTGGAGCTGGATCCGCACAGCGCCGTGGTGGCGGTGACGCACGACCCCAAGCTCGACGACCTGGTGCTGCTGGAGGCCCTGAAGTCGCCGGCTTTCTATGTCGGGGCCCTGGGCTCGCGCGGCAACACGGCCAAGCGCAAGGAACGCCTGAAACTCTTTGACCTCAGCGAGGCTGAGATCGGGCGATTGCATGGGCCCATTGGCCTGGACCTGGGCGGCAAGACACCGGCCGAGGTGGCCGTGTCCATCCTGGCCGAGGTGATCGCCGTGCGCAGCGGCACGGCGCTGCTGCAAAAGAAGCTCGGGTCTTCCGTCCCGGCGTGTTCGCTGATCACCCCATGATCGCCGCCTGAGTACCCCATGAGCGCCTCCGAACACACGCCCCTAGACTGGCCCGGCACGGGCACCCACCGCATTCCCTTTGGCGTGTACACCAGCGCCGAGCTGCACCGGTTGGAGCTGGAGCGGCTGTTCTACAAGAACCACTGGCACTATGTGGGCCTGGAGGCTGAAGTGCCCCAGCCAGGGGACTTCAAGCGCACCGTGGTGGGCGAGCGCAGCGTGGTGCTGGTTCGTGCGCTGGACGGGCAGCTGCACGTGGTGGAGAACGTGTGCAAGCACCGCGGCATGCAGTTTTGCCGCGAGCGACATGGCAACCGCAAGGAGTTTGTCTGCCCCTACCACCAATGGAGCTACACGCTCAGCGGCGATCTGCAGGGCGTGCCCTTTCGCCGTGGGGTACGCCAGGAGGGCAAGGTCCATGGCGGCATGCCCGCCGATTTCGATCCCCGTGAGCATGGCTTGACCCGGCTGCGAGTGGCCACGCGCGGGGGCGTGGTGTTTGCCACCTTTGACCATGAGATGGAGTCTTTGGAAGACTTCATCGGGCCGTCGATCCTGCGATGGTTTGACCGGATGTTCGATGGCCGCGGCCTGACCGTGCTGGGCTACAACCGCCAACGCATCCCGGGCAACTGGAAGCTGATGCAAGAGAACATCAAGGATCCCTACCACCCAGGACTCCTGCACACCTGGTTCGTCACCTTCGGCCTTTGGCGTGCCGACAACAAGGCCAAGCTGCAGATGGACCGCCACCACCGCCACGCGGCCATGATCTCCACCCGAGGCGCCACCGGGGCCGCTTCGCAGGTCACCCAGGTCTCCTCCTTCAAGGAAACCATGAAGCTGCACGATGACCGGTTCCTGGACATCGTGCCCGAAGCCTGGTGGGGTGGGCCCACGGCGGTGATGACCACCCTGTTTCCCAGCGTGATCCTGCAGCAGCAGGTCAACAGCGTGTCCACCCGCCACATCCAGCCTGATGGCCACGGCCACTTCGACTTTGTGTGGACCCACTTCGGTTACGAGGACGACGACCCGGCCATGACGCAGCGGCGCTTGCGACAGGCCAATCTGTTTGGCCCGGCGGGCTTTGTTTCCGCCGACGACGGTGAGGTGATCGAGATGTGCCAAGAGGCTTTCGAGCGCGCGCAAGCCGGTCAGGGCCACGCCTTGGCCGAACTCGGCGGCCGCGAGGTGGCCGACAGCGACCACATGGTCACCGAGACCCTGATCCGCGGCATGTACCGCTACTGGCGCGGGGTGATGCAGCCATGACGGCGGTCAACCCGCAGGACCTGGTGGCGCTGACCCAGCTGCAGGCGCAAGCGGCCCGCCTGGCCGATGACGGCCGTTGGGTGGAATGGGCTGAGCTGTTCACCGACGATGGCCTGTACCTGCTGCAGCCGCGCGAGAACTTTGATCGCGGCTTTCCGCTGGCCACCATGCGCTTTGAAAGCAAGGGCATGCTGCTGGACCGTGCCTATGCGGTCACCGAGACCATCTTTCACGACCCCTACTATCAGCGCCACGTGGTGGGCCTGCCCTTCGTGCTGCAGGCCGAGCACGGCCGCATCCAGTGCGAGACCCACTATGCGGTCTTTCGCACCAAGCTCAACCAGGAGAGCACCGTCTTCAACGTGGGACGCTACCTCGACGAGGTGGTCCATACGCCGCAGGGCTGGAAGTTCGCGGTTCGGCGCGCGGTGTACGACAGTGAGATGATTCCCAACTCCATCATCTATCCGATCTGAGACCGGCCATCCGCCCATCATGAGCACCCCTTACTGGATCTACGCAGCCCAATGGGCCGATGTACAAGCGCACGAGGTGCTGCCCGTGTCCACCGACGGCCACGACCTGGCGCTGTACAGCGTCGAGGGCCAGGTGCACTGCACCGCCAACCAATGCACCCACGGCAACGCCTTCCTGAGCGAAGGCTTTCTGATCGACGGCGAGATCGAATGCCCGCTGCACCAAGGGCGTTTCGACGTCCGCACGGGCCAGCCCACCTGCGACCCGGCCTGCGACCCGGTGCGGGTGTACCCCGTCAAGATTGAAGACGGCCGTGTGTACGTGGAGCTGAGTTGAGCGGGCATCAGCTGCTCATCCCACCAGAAAGATCACAATGAAACTGCCCCCTGGCGCCCTGGCGGGCATCCGCGTGCTGGACCTTTCGCGTGTGTTGGCGGGCCCGTCAAGCACGCAAATCCTGGCCGACCACGGCGCCGATGTGCTCAAGGTGGAACCGCCCTCGGGCGATGAAACCCGCACCTGGGGCCCACCGTTTGACGCGCAGGGCACGGCGTCTTACTACCACGGCCTGAACCGCAACAAGCGCGGCATCACGCTGGACCTGAACACCGAGGCTGCGCGTGCCCAGGTCCTGGAGCTCTTGGCGGAAAGCGACGTGTTGGTCGAAAACTTCAAGACCGGCACCATGGACAAGTGGGGCCTGGGCTGGCCGGTGCTGCGGGAGCGCTTTCCACGCCTGGTGTATTGCCGGGTCACCGGATTCGGTGCAGACGGGCCTTATGGCGGACTGCCCGGTTACGACGCGGCCATCCAGGCCCTGATCGGGCTGATGAGCGTCAACGGTGAGCCCGATGAGCGGGGCGGCCAGCCCCTGCGGGCCGGGGTGCCGGTGGTGGATTTGGCCACGGGGCTGAACGCCGCCTTGGGCGTGACCCTGGCGCTGTTCGAGCGCGAACGCAGCGGCCGTGGGCAGTTTCTGGAGGTGGCCCTCTACGACGTGGGCCTGACCCTGCTGCACCCCCACACCGCCAATCACCTGATGGATGGCCGCATCCCCAAACGGACGGGCAACGACCACCCCAACATCAGCCCCTACGATGTTTTTCCCACCGGCAGTGAACCCCTGTTCCTGGCCGTGGGCAACGACCGGCAGTTCAGCCAGCTGTGCCAGGGCATCGGGGCGCCCAAGCTGGCCAGCGACGCCCGGTTCACCAGCAACGCCCTGCGGTCTAAACACCGTGCCGAGCTGCGGCCCCTGTTGGAGGCGGCCCTGGCGCGCCACGAAGGCAAAGCCCTGGCCGTGCAACTGTTGGAGGCCGGCGTGCCGTGCGCGCCGATCCAAGACATCGCCGCCGCGCTCCAAGACGCCCACACCGCCCACCGGGGCATGGTGGTGCAGGTGGGCGAACACTACCGGGGCATCGGCTCGCCCATCAAGCTCGAGCGCACGCCCCCGAGCTACCGCCTGCCGCCGCCCCCCCGCTCGGGGTCTTGAAACCCCGCGCGCTGCCCCCATCTGCCCACAGGTCCGGGTTCGTGCGCGCCTCCTGCGTGCAGCGCGCCAGCCTTCCCCTCACTTGATCCTTACCCCAGGCATATGGAAAAGAAGACCCTGTCGTTTCAGGCCGAAGTGCAGCAAATCCTGCACCTGGTCACGCACTCCCTGTACTCCAACAAGGAAATCTTCCTGCGCGAGCTGATTTCCAACGCCTCAGACGCCTGCGACAAGCTGCGTTTTGAAGCCCTGGACAAGGCCGAGCTGTTTGAAGACCAGCCCAACCTGGAGGTGCGCATCCTGGTCGATGCCGCCAACAAGACCCTCACCATTCGTGACAACGGTATCGGCATGAGCGCCGAAGAGGCCGTGGCCAATCTGGGCACCATCGCCAAGAGCGGCACGCGCGAGTTCATGTCGCGCCTGGAAGGTGACCAGAAGAAAGACGCCCAGCTCATCGGCCAGTTTGGCGTGGGCTTCTATTCGGGCTTCATCGTGGCCGACCGCATCACGGTGGAAACCCGCCGCGCGGGCGTTCCCGCCGATCAGGGCGTGCGCTGGAGCAGCGGGGGCACGGGCGAGTTCGAGGTGGAGACCATCACCAAGGCCAGCCGTGGCACCGACATCATCTTGCACCTGCGCGAAGGCGAGGACGAGGACTATCTGAAGTCCTGGAAGTTGAAGCAAGTGATCGGCAAGTACTCCGACCACATTTCGTTGCCCATCCTCATGCAAAAAGAGGAGTGGGACAAGGACAAGAGCGAATACGTCACCAAAGACGAGTGGGAGACGGTCAACAAGGCGGCGGCGCTGTGGGCCCGTAGCAAGAGCGATGTGACCGACGCCGAGTACCAGGCCTTCTATCAGCAGATCAGCTACGACCAAAGTGCGCCGCTGGCCTACACCCACAACCGCGTGGAAGGCCGCAGCGAATACACGCAGCTGCTGTACATCCCGGCC
>JACCEC010812195.1_pt1 | contig 58842 bp, 97 predicted proteins | sample 7450121 | NCBI WGS metagenome assembly JACCEC01 (sample SAMN15323455, study PRJNA562643) | freshwater metagenome | isolation source: river surface water | place: USA:Blue River Watershed | collected 2017-08-18
GCGCAAGATGGGGTGTCGTCTTGTCGGAATAGTCTGAGCCGTGGATGAATACGTAATGCGTAGCCTTCCTAGTTTGATCCTGAACACTTTTGATAGCCCTCGTTATAGTTGATCTGCCCTGTGTGCTGGTGACTACGGCGATTCTCATTCCTACCCCCTTGAGCGGATAGCGGCGGCAATCTTGGAATACTTTTCCTCTGTGGTATGCCTGTCCCACTTGCCTTGATACGGCGGTAGGTGTTCAAACATCCACGCGTGGCTGTCGTGGTAATGCCACGAAGCCTGACCCCAAGGAAAATCAATGTATACGCACCCATGCCATGACTCGTCCCACCCTTCAATCGCCGTCTTTGCCTTGCCAGAAGGGAAGCAGGTTGAGAGCAACGCGACAAGTTGATTGCGCTCTTTATACGCTTGGTCTTTAGCCTCGCGCTCTGCTGCTGCGACTAAGGCGGCAAACTTTTCAAGTCGTGCGGTGCAAATTGGAGTCCAAATTGCTGGCAAATCATCTTCGGCTGGCAAGCCCTCGCTCATGCCAACTTCCCGCGCCATGCGGATAATGTCATCTCTTGTCATCGGTGTTCCTCTATCAGTCGGTACAGTTGTTTTACTTCCTCGTCGTTGTCAAACTGGTTAGCCCTGTCCGACCGGATGAAGTTGTCGATGGCTTCTAGGTATCCGCAGTAGGTGGTGTAGTCCATATCCCGGAGAAAGTTGCACAGATCCTTGTACGACTTGAACTCCCGCATGTCGATGAAACATTCTGGCGGGATATGCTCGTGGACGTTGGGCGCACCCCAGTACACTGGCACAGTCCCGGCCATGAAGGCGTCCAGGATCTTCTCGCTGATATATCCGATGCCCTTGTCGGTGTTCTCGAACGTGATGGCGAACCGGTAGTTGGCGTACGTGGCCAGCTTGTTGCTGGTAGTGCCCTTGTAGAACGGGGTGGATCTGATATCCCAACCGCGTCCGTACAGGTCAAAATCAAAAATGGCGTTGTCCTTGAACCACTGGATAAGCTCGATGCGCTTCTCGTACAGACTGCCGGGGATGTTCTTGGCGGTCTGGATCATGACTGCCAGCTTGTTGCCAAAGAAGTCTCCACGAGAGCATGTGCATGGCAGGCGGTCTTTCCAATCCACGGTGAAGTTGTGCTTCTCATACTTCCTGTTCAGGCACAGCTTGTCATTCCATGTCAGCACCCTGCTGAACTGGTCATGGTAGGCGGGATCCCAATTGCCCGGCAGGATCAGTTCCGGCTCGTACAGGATCAGAACCTTGCTTGCTCCGTGTATCTCCGGCTCCTGACGCGGGCGATCCATGTAGATCACGAGGTCAAGGATCATCGGGTCTATCTGGTCAAGGGTGTACAGCTCGATGCCGGTGGCTTTGCACAGGTTGTACAGGTCAACCCACGGCCTGAGCAGGTTGTGGCCGATGTCGCTGTTCTCGTTCTTGAACAGATAGCCATCGGTCGTGATGAACTCGTAGTGATTGTGGACGGCGACTCTCATTACTCTCCTCTTCTTATCTCTGCTGCGGCCTCTTTGTGCCCCATCTCCTCGCATATCGCTGCGCATCTCTCTCGTTCCGTCAGTGCAATCATCTTGGAAAACTTGCGCATCCAGGCCATCGCTGCTGAGTCCGGGGCGTAGATGAGATCCTCTTCCTCGGCAGCTTTGTTGGCCATCTCAAATAACTTGCGACTCATCTAAACAGCCAGTCATACAGCGCCCGTAGCACAGTTAGACCCACTCCTATGGCAGCGTAGAACAGGATGATCCATGCGCCGACATCGATGCTGGACAGATACTTCTCGTGCAAGAACTGCCAGCGGGTTTGGTATTGGAATACCGGCGCGTCGTCGGTCACGGTCTTGTAGAACTGCGGCACGTACGCAGAGCCAATCTTGGGCGGCGCCTCCTTGATAAACTTCCCATCTCTCAGCATGTTTCCTCCTACGTGTTGTTCCTGCCAGCCCGCATCAGGTCGCCGGCATATACGTGTTGTCCGACATGACGTAGCTCTATTGTCGGGTCGGCAAAGATTCTACCGCCCTCTTTCTTCCACAACTCGCAGAAGTGATAATCCTCTGACAACAGCAAACCATGTTCTGTCGTGCTGATGCCAAAGAACTCGCGGGTGATGGGCGCAAGAAACTGGCCGCTCTCTGGGTCAGTAATCATGCTGGTGCGGTAGGTTGGAACCTTGAAGCGCAACTCCTTAAAGACACTGCGGTGGATCAGCATAAACCCTGTACCGCCGTGCAGGACTTCCACTAGGCCGTTCTCGTCTAGCGGGAGTTGATCGCCGTTGTCCTCGACGGTGTTCAGGACATAGCTGCACCCAAAGTTCTCGATGTCTTTCTCGCCGCGTAGTGCTGCTTCCCGAACGCGATTCCAGTAAATGGTTTTCTTTGGGTAGATGCCGCACACCAGCTGCTTGTCATGCTGGATCAGTTTGTAGATGGCGTCTGTCGGGAACCAGATGTCGGCATCGACGAACATCAAATAATCATCGTGGGTGTTGTCCATAAAACTTCTGACCAACTCGTTTCGTGCGCGAGTAATCAGGGCTTCCTTGTTCATGAACTGCCACTTTGTCTTGATACCCTTGCTTTCCAAGAAGGTTACGTTGCGCAGCATACTGTCCACGTACTCCATGAACATGGCTCCACCGTAAGCGGGGGTGCAGATCATGATGGTTGGCTTGCCGTCAATCATGGTTTCACCTCCACCCATTCGCCGGGTCTTACCATCAACTGAGGCAAGGTAACAGACTGTATGACCAAGGCGTTCTGCTTGATGATTTGCTCGTTCATTTCAAGAACCCGCGTCAGTATGGCAACGTACTCGTCCGCCGGCAGAATGGCCTGCTTGGTTGGATCACTCATTGATCAGCCCCTCCATCTGGTCGATCAAGTGGTCTGCGATCTTGCGGTCGTTGACGGATACGGTGCTGGCCATATCATCCTTGTGGACGATATTCATGGCATCGCGCACGCCCTGACGGTAGCCGCTGGTGAACTGGTCGTTGCCTTCCAGGATCATGGTAATGGCATCCCGAACAATCCTGCTGGCCTGCCGGGACTTTGCCTTTTCCTTCAGCGCGGCATGGGTCTCTTGCGACAGGTACAGGCTGTACGGTATCAGCCTTCCCGAGTTTTCCACGACGCGAACTCCTGTTTTAGACCCAGCATCTTCTCGACTGCTTGCTGACTTTTTGCGATGTCCGCCCGGCTGTCCACCTTTAGATACATCTTTAACCATGTCGTTGCTTCCTTTTCTGTCTTATCAATAATCTCGCCCGACTCAGCCAAGAACTCCCAGAACTTCGGATCCCTGCACAGCATCCCGCTTACCCGCACCATGTCCTTGGATAACTCTGCTTCCCGGTTCATAGGCCGCTCGTCCTCTGTCAGTCGCACCATCACGGTCATGTACCGGCTACCAACAAAGTCACGGGCGATCTCTTCCGGTATCTCGTCCGGGTGTATGCGCAAGGTCAAGATGTAACCGGAGCTGTCCTGCTTTAGCCCTACCTTGACTGCCTCGAACTGGCTAGTCTCCATCTGTCACCTCAATCAAATCCTTGTACGTCCCGTCTGCGTAGACAAATCTGACGCCGACCAGCTTGTCCTCCTTGTCGTAAAAACAGGAGAACATGTTCCCGTCCAGCCACGGTGCTTTTGGATATAAAGCCAAGCCAGTTTTTGTCTCCGGCACAAAGTAGCTGATTATTGTGTCTACTCGCGGGTGCGGGTTCTTCTGGTAGTCATACAGTTTAATATTCGGCATCAGCTAATGTCCTCCACCCTCAATACGTACCTGCCCTTACTGTTCTTCGTCCAGCCCCAGACCTGAACCCGCCAGCCGGCTTCCCGAACCTTGGGCAGATACTCACTCTCCTGAATCTTCCTAATGCGCTCTGCCACACCAGCTGAGGTGCATTGCACGGCCAGCGTTTCATCCCGCTTGATGGCCAGCACATCGATGAACCCAAAGAGATCCTGACGTATCCGCGCATGTGGATTCCATTTCTCCACGATGGCGCAGGTGTAGCCCTGCTCCTTGAGTTCCTTCAACGTGCGCTCGGTCGGTGATTTGCTGGCTGCCATTATCAAAAAGGCACATCTTCTGAATCTACTGCCGGCGGTGCTGGCGGTGCGCTCGTGGTAACGTTTCCATCAGGCTTCTTCCAGGTGTTCACCTTCAGGCTGAAGTACGTGCCGTACTGGCCATCGTTCTGCCAGCCGTCCAGCTTGATAGGGATATCGTCCTCGTCTGTCTGCTCCATCAGATCCTTCAGGAACTTGCGGTCAAGGACCAGCTCGCCGTACAGGTCGGGCGACTTCGGGTGAACCTTGCGCTGGCTGTAGTTCAGGCGGCCAGAGTTGGGGAACTTAGTTGCCATCGAATGACTCCTTGTAGGTCTTGAACGTAGCAGTCAGCTCATCGTAGGCTGCGGGATCCTGCTGCTCGATAATCTTGTAGATGTTGGCGTTCGCCCGCCAGATGTTCATAACGTCTGTCTTGCTTGCCGCCGCGTCCAGTGCTGTAACCGTAAGTTCAACCACCACCGTGAGCCAATCGCCAAATTCCGCATCCGGTTGAGCTGAGACTTTGAGCTGCCACTCCGCGTCTTTTCCCTCGACCTTCTTAGGTACAGCAACCGGAGGCTTGGGCGGCGTAGGGACGGCCGGCGCTGCTTTAGGAGCCGCTTGCGGCGGCGCAGTCTTTGTTGCTGCGTTCCCATCATCATCCTCCGGGGCAATGGAGCAGGCCGCCATCAGGCTGTATCTCCTGCAATAACTCAAGGCACTCGCAAAGCCTTGGGCATCGTGCTTGCTGGCTGGCATGAACAGGCTGCCACCCGACAGCTGCTCGCCAGACTCGTGGATAAAAGTAGTAGACACCTTGACCCCGGCCTCGTGCTCCTCCGTTAGCTGCATGAGGTAGATCCCGTTGTTGTTCAAGGCGTCGATCACTGCCTCCACGCAGGCGGATAAATCCGCGTAGCGAGACCTGAAATGAGGATTTGTGCTGGTTTTCAACGCAGGACCGAACTCCTTCTGCGCTTTGACCAGTGCGGCGGCGATTGCTTTCATGTGTTCTCCTTATAGTTCCCATTTAACTGGTGGTCGGCCAGGCTTCTTGCGTGGCGTGCCGTCCTTCTTCTTGCCGTAAGGTGCATCGTCTGACTTTTGGGATTTCCCGTAGTTGCGCATCTTCACGCCCAGTGCCTTTGCAATAGTTACTAGCTGTTCAGGCTTGGCGTCTTCAATTTGGATATGGATCTTCATGGCAACTCCTTAGTAGCAGTTGGTATTGCAGTTGCCAGCGTAGTCACAGCAGGTGGTGCAGACAACGTACCGGCCGTTCTGCTGGTAGGTATGCGTGGTGCAAGCTGCGTAGGATACGGATGCTGCGGTGATAGCCCAGATGGCGATGAGGTATTTCATAGATCACTCTCCTTGCGATAGTTTTTCCACTGATCACAGAACGGTGCCGCCTGACAGAAGCTCTCGCATCTTGTCCTGCCGCCCTCTCTGGTCTCAACGTAATGCGCTCCTTTCTGTTCGGCCAGGAACGCTTCGGCCTCCTGCTTAACTTGGAATACTTTCTTCGCCCGCTTGCCGCCTTCTTTGTAGACAGCGTAGGTCGTGGGCTTCTCCCACATCTCGCCCGGCGTACACTCCGGCATCTTCCCGCTGACTGCCGCGAAGTTCGCCTCGTTGTGCTTGTCCAGCCTGTAGCCGACGAATGCCTCGCGCTCTGCCGGTGTCCACAGCGGAATGTCCAGCGTAACAATCGGTGCCTGCGGGTAACCTTCCTTCATGGCAGCTTCCCTGCGGCTCCAATCCCGCACGATGCCGATGATCTTCAGGCCGGTAACAGGTATTCCCTTCACGCGCTCGATCAGCCATGCGTACATGTTCAGCTGATCTATCCACTCAGTCTTCTCCTGCTGTACTGCCCACGCGGAAGTGACCTTGTAGTCGCTGATAATGATGCTGCCGTCAGGCTGGTACTCCTGCAAATCGATCGCGCCTGAAATGCGCCAACCATCGAACGTTGTGAACAGCCGCTCCTCGACAACGTGGTTATCGTCCTTGCCGTGCTGAAGGATGTTGTGGCAGGCCGATCCAAACAGGCTCCACACTTGGTCTGCGGCATCCACCTCGATGTCCTCAGCATGACGGCGGCGCAGGAGCACCAGCTGGGGTGGTGACAGGATCTCTGTGACACTAATCTCGCTGCTGCCACGACTGTAGGTGGGGCGCTGGATTACGTTGACGAACGTCTGCGGCAGGTTATGTTTATTGGTCAGCTTCATTTTCGCTCTCTAAGGAAACGCGGTACACCAGAAAGTTATTTTCTTTTGCATGTTTCTCCGCCGCCTTGGTCAGCTCAACAACAAGCGCCATCTTGTCTATGGGTTGAAAGCTGGCTAGGCGTACGTAGATAGCTACATCTTGAGTAACGGCCTTGGTCATGCGCTCTCCTTCAATGTCGGCACCATACGGGTAAAAAGTATTCCAAGTAGCTCAGGGTTTTCCAATAGCCAGATCATGTCGTTGTAGTCAAACTCCCAGCGAACAACAGACAGCCCAATCGTTGCGGCTCCGGGGCGAATCTCTCGTGATGTGCCATTATCAAGATGCGCAATCATGCGTTCTTCTCCTTTAACACCGCCTCTGCCCAGCGCAATATTCCCTGTGCCTGCTCTGTCCAAACGGCCTTTTCGTGCTCGTTAAGCCCCTGCCACTCTCGCCTTCCATCAAATTTTTCTATCTGTAACTGCTGCATGTCTGCTGCGTGTCGTTGCACCTGTTCTCGTGTAAACAAGTCCACGCCGTTAATGCGGTACATTGGTTCCATGTTTGGCGCTCGATAAAAAATCATGTGTTCCTCTCCCGTAGAATTTCATCTACCCGCATTAGCAGGGCATCAACCTGCACCACGCCGTCCTTTGTGTAGCTAACCCGCAAGGAATCTGCATCGCCTCGCGTCAGCCCCTGCCATTCACGCTGTGGCGGGGTGGTATAAAGTGGTTCAGAACCCTTATATCTATTAAAGCAGTAATATGTCCATTCAGTATCACCCTCCCACAGCTTACGCCACGCCACTGGCTCCGGTTCAGGTGCGCTTAGTCTGGCGCGGAGAAACTCGACTGCGCTTTGCCAGTCCTCTACTATCTTTGCGCTAAACGTCGGGGGTGTAGCGCATTGCAACGCATCCAGCACCTGCTGCGCTTCCTCGCGTGTGATCATCTCTCCTCCTATATCTAGGTTATATCCTAGCCCTACATTTAGGACAAGTCAACAGTTTATTTGCAACAGGAACCATGTGTTGCATTGAATGAAATTCTCGTGGTAACGTTTCCAAGAAGGTGATATTGTTGAGCCGGGTCGGGCCGTCGGTGATCACTCTCCATTGCTGTGGATCTCCTCCGCTGGCGTGTCTGACCCAGGATATTGAGCAACCAGTCTGCGGCGACTGGCGACTTTGCCCCAGTACCTCCGTGCTGGGGTCTTTTTTGCTATAGATTGTTCCTGTATACTATCGATATGAACACTTACATCTGCCAATTCGCTCGACCGCGACTCCCACAGTAAAGATTACTCTGGGTGTATTGTCAGCTTGGTAGACGGCGTTCCTTGGAAGAACGAGGCCGCAGGTTCGAGTCCTGCCACCCAGACCAGTTATGCGCGGGTGGTGGAATTGGCAGACACAGCGGTCTTAGAAACCGAAACCTGAGAGTTCGAGTCTCTCCCCGCGTACCAAAAATGCAACGAACGCCCAGCCGGGGGTGGCGTGTAACACCGGCAGCCGGGGCTGCTCTTGCCTATAGGGGCGGTGACTCGGCACCAAGACGCATGAGGATTGGAGTGGGCTATCCCGCACCTAGCCCCTCCGGGAAACCGGATAGGCGCACGAACGGCAAAAGCCGGGGGTACAGGGTGTGCAGTCCTCAGTCGTGTTGGTGTGGCAGTGCTAACTGCACACGGGTTACCTTTCCTAACCGCCTAGTGGCGTACCCCTGCCGGATCCTTGTGATTGGGCGTGGCAGTCACACCAACTCCCTGCATAAGCGGAAGCATCGGCGGCTAATCTACCCCGCCTGAGGTCAGCGGCACCGAGAAACAGGAGCCGCTTGCATAGATTCTGATCCTGCCCTATCATTGAGCCGTCAGAGGTGGCACTCTGTCAGCCCAAGTCACGGCAAATCAACCCCAGTCAGTTTAGGTGGGGCATGTGTAGTTCAGTTGTATTTCCCTTCACAAGAGGGGAAAAGTCCGTGACTGGATATGACTGAGTTGCCCATGCCAACGGGCCATGCCCCACCTAAGTTGTCTGGGGTTTTTCTTTTGGCGCTCTGACCGTGCAAGAGTCTATCGGGAAAGCTCTCCTAGTCTTACGGCTGGAACTGAGTAACCGTACCGTGTCATGGCGGCGGCGAAAGGGTAGATCCAATGGGAACAGGGAGCACTACGTTCTGGCTTGCATGTACCCTCGGACAGAAGACTCCCAATCCGAGCGCGTAGGAAGGCGTGACGTTAAAGTAGCTGCCTTGGATGGCAACACCAGCCCAGTCCTTCAATGTGACGGTACACGGTGGTAAGGATAGCGTCGCTCCCTGGGTACGTGGTTAGGAACGCCGTGCGTCAAGCGGATAAACCTGGGGAATAGGAGTGGCTGCTGACAGGCTGCTCCCCTGTACGTTGCGAAGCGACCGACCGACGACACAGGAAATGCCTTGGGTGGGACATGCTCCCCCCTAGGCAGTTCTTCGCCTGCTGATACTCACTCTCTCCCTCAGACACAGGAGGACATGGTGGATAAGATGAAATACTTGTACATGAGGAAGCTCAAAGGAGCCGCCCATTTGTGGGATGACGGTGATACTTACTGCCGGATGTACTCTACGGGCGGCCTGAAACAGCGCAAGTATGAGGTGCATGATTCACGCGAAGGCAGGCGAATCTGCAAGATGTGCAACGACGTGTTCGAGAGCTACTCCGGCTATCGAATCACGGATGTTGATTAAAATTTACCATCGCCTGACACACATTGTTCCGGTACAGTTTCGACTGTTGCATGTTACTAGATATAGTGGTACAGTGATTCCTAGATATAGGAGGGAGAGATGAACCGAGAGAACGTTATCCGCATGGCGCTGGAAGCCAAGCTGCATTTGGCAACGGACGTACATTGGATGCCAATTATTGGGCTTGATTACGCACAGAAATTTGCCGCCATCGTTGCGGCCAGCGAGCGCGAGCGTGCGGCCATGATTTGCCATCAGCACAGAGACTGGCGGGACAACCCGGCAGAGGCGATCGCAGAGGCTATTCTCCGTGGATAAGCAACGTATCTACGACGCCATGCTGATCCGGGCGTTCCGTTTGGATAAGACTACCGGCGTGCTGTGGAAGTGGTTACAGGTCTACAAGATTGAGATACCCGATCCAGAGCTCAAGCGGCAGCCACCCAAGTGGAACATCAGGGTGCAGACGTTCGTCGGCCACTACTTGAAGCCACTGGCAGACCGGCTGTGGGATACCGAGAGAGATCAGGACATCAAGACGCTGGACTGGATGGCCAATCTTGAATGCAAGAGGACGGGAAGTAGAGAGCGGGAAAACTTGGCGCGCAAATCTAACAACGATAGGCGCAGGGGTGGCTTGTTGAACCAAGGGCTTGAGCGCATGAAGGCAGCAAACCAGTGGCACGTTACCAAGGGCAAGACTAAAACCAGGAGGAAAAGATGAGATTCGAGGTTCGTGATGAGAGCGGCAAAGTATTCCGCAAGTTCTGGACGCGCTGGGAGGCGGCCAGGTTCCTGCAACCCAGCTGGGTGTTGGTAGAGAAAGCCAAGTACCGGGAGGCCAAGCCCACCGTCGAGACACATGGGGAGGCGTTGGTATGAAAGCGTTCCCGAATGATCAGTTAAACGGCGGTAAGGATGGAATGGACTTGCGCGATTACTTTGCGGCTAAAGCTATGCAGGCACTGCTTCCAATGTGGGAGGAAAACCCGACCTATGATTTGTGCAAACGCGCGTACAACACAGCGGACGCCATGATGAAAGCACGGGAGGTCAAGTGATCCAGTTCAACCGCTATCACTTGCCCGACGAGACCGCTGACTTCCATGTACGGTTTATCGCGCTGGTCAACAGCATCATCTATGAGATGCCCGGCGACATGAATGTCAGCATGGACAAGCTTCGCGCCCTTGCCAGCGCCTATCCCTTGAACGATCGGTTGCCAGCGGTGGCGGCCAGGTTGTTCTTCTGGGGTAAGGTTTCATGGGATGACATCCAACCCATCCTGCCGGTCACGTTGCCGGGCAACATGTTCTACAAGCAGGAGATCGTTGGCTGTCTGGGGTACGAACGGGCGGCGCGCAAGTATGGAATTGGTGAGGATCAGTGGAACCTGTTGCAAGGGTTCGATACGTTCTTCCCCGTGCGCAACCTGAAGGGTAGTCAGTCCGTGTCCTACCGACCGAGGAACAGCGGTTTCTTTTCCGTGATAGAGAACATCATTGCTGCGGCCTGCGTGGCAGAGCTGGACGGGCAGAACTTTGTGGTCGATCTGTCTGGCAACTGGTGGCAGTACGATGAGCCATTCGATAGCATCTTTGCTGGCACTTTCGAGTACACGGACGAGGGCGTCCTGCCGCAGATGAGCTTCGAGGGCATGCGAAAGCGATGGTTCACGGCAGGCGACGATCTGGCGTCGGCACTGTCAACCATGAAGGCAGGGTGGTACAGACAGATTTATCAGGACATCGGAGCATACTCGCCATCCGTGCAGGGGATCGACAACTGCGGCGTCATGTTTGCCCGTGGCGGCGACAAGCTACAGACAGAAACCATCATGCCACCCAAGACCCTGATCCGGCGCGACCTGAAGATGATGGAGCGGCTATGCCAGAACCGCTATGTCCTGTCCGACGATAAGGACGTTGGCGACACAATCGCGCAGCTTGACGGTTACGTGATTGACCGTAGCCATCAGGTTGAGGGCGGCTATCATCATCATCCCGGACGCAAGACCAGTTGCATGAACATCCTCGGCAACTATCTGGCTATGGTCGAGGCCAAGATTAACTTCTCTTGCCCGTCTGCCAACATCGTGAACGCGGCGCAGTGGACGCGGAACGATTACGAGAATTACAGTCAGGCCAACCCTGTGTACAGGTACTTGCTCATATGATCTTCGTCATCCATACCAAATCTTTCCTGCTGGGCATGGCGTTCGCATGGATTGCCAGCTATGCGTTAGCAGCTTTGTATGAACTGATAGTTGGGAGGGAGAAATGACAACATACACAATTGAAGTGCATCACGATGAGGGCGGAATATCCGTAATTGTCAAAGACCTTGATCCAGCCACAGCGAACGAAGACCGTGATGCAATTGCATATGCACTAGAAGAAGCATTGCGGATAACTAGAGAACAAATACCGCAGAGGTTTCAATGACCATCACACTAACCCGCAAGGAAGCGCAGCAGCTATTAGAAGTGTTTGAATTGTTTTTAGAAGAAGCTGAAGACGTTACCACTCTTGAAGACAATTTAGTCAAAATGCTCCGCGCCAGACTAAGCGCGCCTGAACCGGAGCCGGTGGCGTATGGCGTTCTTGATGATGACGGACAAATTGACTGGACTGCTGAATACCCGTTTAGCAACGAACCCGGCTGGCCTGACTCGGTTCCACTCTACACCGCCCCACCACAGCGCGAATGGCAGGGGCTGACGGATGAGGAGATTAGACGAGCAGACCACCACATGGTTGAAGGGGCATATCACTACTCATTCAAGCAGGGAGCGCAATGGGCTGAAGCCAAACTGCGGGAGAAGAACACATGATTACTTTGACACGCGAAGAAGCGCAGCAGGTGCTTGATGCGTTGACAGCAAAGAGCATTCTTGCAAGTAAATTAAATCAAGCAATCGAACTACTCCGCGCCAGACTAAGCGCACCTGAACCGGAGCCGGTGGCAGGTTATAGATGGGAAGAAGGACGCACGCCACCAAGCGTAACTTTCACCTCCCCACCACAGCGCGAATGGATTGGGCTAACGGTAGATGAGTTTTATGATTTAGACGATGTTGGTCGAAAAATGATTTTGGAATACGGACGGTTGGTCGAAGCCAAGCTGCGGGAGAAGAATACATGAGCGACCAAGCAAAGATGGGGTTGACATGGGCATCGTCACAACAGCAAGCAAAAAATGCGACGCACGATAACCATAAACGCGAATGGGTAGGGCTGACGGAGGAGGAAACGGCTGCAGCATGGAGTCAAAGCAAAGGGGATGTTCTGCAACGATTAAAACCTTTTGCCCGTGCTATCGAATCAAAGCTAAAGGAGAAGAACAATGGCTAAATTACCTTACACAATAACAATCTGTCCTGATGAGCCGAACCCTAAGCAGTTCACTGCTATGACCCCACAGTTAATCAATGCCATGCGGTTTGGGTATGACATGACCATCAATCAGAATCAATACATCTGGCCTGCTGGCAGTCAAGGCGCAACTCAAATAAATACTCACGAAGAAAAAGACGCCAAAGCTACAGGAGAACAATAATGACTGTGTATTACCAACCAGAAGTACGAATAAATTTTGAGTCTGCGCTTGAAGCAATATCTAATTCAATGCCACCTACCGTTGATGAAAAATGCCAGCATTGCGGCCTTATCACAAGGCATCCAATTATTGCAAGACAGCGCGACTTAGAACGATTTGAAAAAATCATGACTGTTGCACAGGCGGTTTTAGATAGACATGGCGTTACAGCAAAACTTTTATCGGAATTGCACACAGACATTGCCATAGCGAACGCAATGAAGGAAACCAAATGACCATCACACTAACCCGCGAGGAAGCGCAGCAGATGCTGGATGCGTTGGAAAGCGTATACGGGAAGGGGAAGAAGTGTGATGCAGCAATCAAAACCCTCCGCGCCAGACTAAGCGCACCTGAACCGGAGCCGTGGGCTGGCGTTGATTTTGATATTAAGACCGTTTCACCACATCGCGAATGGCAGGGGCTGACGGATGAGGATAGACAAGAATTAGCGGCAGAGCAGTACGGTTGGGAAGGCTTATGTTCTGCGGTAGAAGCCAAGCTACGGGAGAAAAATGGAAACCTTTGAGCTACTTACATTCGTCGGCGGCCTACTCATCGGCATGGGCACGTTGTTATTTATCTTCGCGGCAGCAGTCGCATATTTCATAGGAGCAACAGATGAACCTGAGTCTTGACAGAATCCGCATAGACGGAGGCACACAGAGCCGCGCAAAGATTGACCAGGATGTGGTGGTCGAGTACGCAACAGCCATGCAGGAGGGAGCCAAGTTTCCGCCAGTGACTGTGTTCCACGACGGAGCCGAGTACTTCCTTGCCGATGGTTTCCACCGTTACTTCGCCGCGAAGAAAGCCGGCAGTCCTGGCATCAAGTGCGATGTCAAAGAAGGCACGCTGCGGGATGCCATCTTGTACAGTTTCGGAGCCAACCATGACCACGGCCTGCGTCGCACGACAGCAGACAAGCGCAAGGCAGTCATCGCCATGCTGTCAGATATCGAGTGGCAGGAATGGTCTGATCGTGAGATTGCCCGCCAGTGTCAGGTTAGCCACCCCCTTGTCGCAGCCATTCGCAAGGAACTAGGCGCAGAGAAGACAGAGACCAAGTTCATCAAGGATGGAAAAGTTACCAGCAGAAAAGAGAAGCAGAAGGAAGAGCCAGCAGAGGATCCTGTAGCCACGTACACAGAGGCAGAGGTCGAGCGCGAGACCATGCAGGCGGCGGTGTCTGAGTTGCAAAAGCAGAATGAAGAGTTGCAAGATCAGCTAACAGTTGCAATGGCGGCAAGCACCGACGACATTCAAAAGGAAAAAGCCGAGTCAGTAATTAAAGATTTGCGTGCTCAGATCCGCATGCTTGAAATAGAATTGAAGGCCGTGACCATCAGTCGCGATCAGTTCCAAGCGGAGAACGCACAGCTGATGAAGCAGGTGCAGCTCATGCAGAAGAAGCTGAAGAAACTAGAAGGCTAACCACAAACCCAAGCCAGCGGGTGTGCTGGCGGTATAGGAGACACAATGCTGCAGTTACGGCAGTATCAAGAGGAGGCGCTCGCCCTTCTCAGAGAAGGTTTTGCCAAGGGGAAAAGAGCGCAGATCCTGTATGCCCCTACAGGAGCAGGGAAAACTGAGATGGCGATCGAGCTTATGCGAGCGACGAAAGCCAAAGGAAACAAAGCCGCGATGCTTCTTGACCGGGTGGTTCTGTGTGATCAGACAAGCCGCAGGTTAGAACGCTACAAGATAGACCACGGTGTCATGCAGGCAGGGCACTGGCGGTATCGTCCGTACGAGAACATCCAAGTCTGTTCAGCGCAGACGCTGGAGCGGCGCGGCAGTTTTCCAGGGTTGAACCTTCTCATCGTTGACGAGTGCCATCAAACCCGTGAGCAGACGGTCGAGTTCATCAAGAACAATCCTGACGTTCGCGTCATCGGCCTGACCGCATCGCCATTCACCAAAGGTCTGGGCAAAATATACGACCACGTTGTCAGTCCCGTTACCACGAAGGAACTGGTTGACCAGAAGATGCTGGTTCCGTTGCGCGTGTTCATCGCCAAAGAGATTGACATGGCTGGCGCAAAGAAGGTGGCTGGCGAATGGTCACAGGCAGAGGCGTCTGATCGTGGAATGAAGATCACCGGCGACATCGTTACCGAGTGGATCAAGAAAACGCACCAGATATTCGGTGAGCCGCGCAAGACCATCGTGTTTGCCAGCGGCGTCGATCACGGATCCCATCTGGCCGCCAAGTTCCAAGAGCAGGGATACAACTTCATCTGCATCAGCTATCGGGATGATGAGGAGTGGAAGAAGAACGTCATCGAGGACTTCTCCAAACCTGACACAAAGATCACCGGCCTGATCGCCACTGACATTCTGACCAAGGGGTTCGACGTTCCTGACGTAATGATCGGCGTGTCCGCCCGTCCGTTCTCCAAGTCTCTGTCATCGCACATCCAGCAGATGGGGCGCGTCATGCGTGGCCACGAGGGAAAGGAGTTCGCCATCTGGCTGGATCACAGCGGCAATTACCTGCGGTTCCGCGAGGACTGGGAGGAAGTGTACGAGCAGGGCGTGGACAAGCTGGACGAGGGTAAGGAGAAGGCCAAGAAGGAACCCACGCAGAAGGAGAAGGAGGCGGCTAAGTGTCCGGTGTGTTCAGCCTTCTGGCCAAGCGGCGATACGTGTTTGAACTGCGGCCATGTACGCGAGCGCAAGAACAAGGTCATCGCGGTCGAAGGTGAGATGGTTGAGCTGTCCGGCACAGTCTCGCGGGAAAGCAAGCAGGATTTCTGGAACCAGATGGTCTGGCTCATGCGCTATCAAGGATGGTCGAAGGGCAGGGCAAGCCATACCTATCGCGAGAAGTTCGGTGTGTGGCCGAAAGGTCTGAGCGACACGAACCCGCAGATGTTATCGGCCGATACCAAGAAGTTCATTGACAAGAAGCTGCACGCATTCCTGAAAAAGATAGGGAGGAGATGATGACAAGAGAGGACGTTATCCGCAGGTACTTGAACCTGCACCCAGATACCCCAATGGATGCAACCGAATACGCATTTCGGTTGATTGAAATTCAGCAATTGGTCGCGGCTGTTGAGGACTACGCATTCAAGCGCGGAAAAGAAGCTGGCGCAGCATCAGAGCGCGAGGAATGCGCGAAAGTGTGCGCCGATATTTGGGAAGAAGATGGCACGGCATACGATTGCCGAGAAGCTATCAAAGCAAGGGGGAAATGATGGACTTCATATCGTTTGCCAAATCGCATGGCATCCTGATCAACGAGTTGCCGCCGGTCGGTGTGTGGAAGCGTTACCGGACAGAAGATCACCCGAAGAAGAAGAACGGCAGCGTCAAGTACATGGGGACTCATGGATTCGTGCAGAACCATGCGGTGTCTACGGTCGTGGCATTGTGGAAGCCTGACCCTGACAACCGTCTGAACTCACCTGACATGAGGGCAATCATCATCAACCAAGCGAAGGCCGAGCAGGAACGCAAGAAGCTGGCAACGCAAGCGGTCAGCAAGGCGGTGGCAATGCTTAACGAGAGTGGTTACTCGACTCACCCGTACCTTGTTAAGAAAGGTTTTGCCGATGAGCAGGGAAGCGTGTTGGTAATCGAGGGCAAGCCTGTCCTTCTGATCCCGATGCGCGTCGGCAAGTCGCTGGTGGGGCTGCAACAGATATGGCCAAATGGTCAAAAGAAATTCCTGTACGGCCAGAAAACAGCCGGCGCAACCTTTACCTTTGACAACAAGGGCGTGAACATTGTCTGTGAGGGGTATGCGACCGCGCTGTCCGTTCGTGCGGCCATGAAGCAACTGAAGCGTCGGTACACAATTCACGTTTGCTTCTCGGCTGGCAACATGGTCAAGGTAGCGGCGGGGCTGGAGTCTGGCCTTGTGATCGCGGATAACGACAAGTCCGGCACGGGGCAGGCGGCAGCGGCTGAGATAGGCTGGCCAACCTGGATGTCTGATAGGGAAGGCGAGGACGCTAACGATTACGCGCAGCGTGTCGGCCTGTTCGGGTTTACGCAAAGCCTGACCCAATCAATGCTCAACATCAGTGCGAGCAGGCATTACCAGCGATAGGCCACCGTCTGAGAACGGCTGCACCGCTGACAGCATGGACATAATTTCTACGCCCATGCTCAAGCAGCGGTCGCCGGCTCCACTGTAATCAGAGACAACCCTAACCTGACCGAAATCATCTTCAATCAGGTACAGGGTAAACATGCGCGGGTGACTATTCATCGTCGTCGCATTCTTCGTAAAGTTCTGGCTCGCCAGCGGTCAACGATACCAGGTCATTGTCCAGGCTGAAGTGATATTCCACTTCATCGGCTAGGTGTTGCGCGGCATCCTCTGCGGTATTGGCGCGAACAAAAACTACACATTCGAATCGGTACAAGTTCATCGTCTGATCTCCTATAAGTTATCAAAAGTTTAATGTGGTAACGTTTCCAAATTGCACATTTAGCAAGCCTGACTCATTCGTTTTCGGCGCGCTGAATAATTGCCAGCATTTTTAGGCGCAACTGTCGGACGATGCCTGGCTTGTATGCGGTATCTGATTCGATATCCTCAATGAACGGGAGCAAGCGGTAAAGCATGTCGAGCATGTCGGGTGCGGCTGCCATCAGTCGGCCGATATCCAGCGGTATGTCGCGGGCTATTTCCTGATCGCCTGAGCCGATCGTGCATCGGTCGTCGGCAATATCGGCAAGCCAGATTTTCTCGGCGGTCGTGGGGTAGGTCATCGGTCTGATCTCCTAAAAATTCTTGGCAATTTGTTTGAACGCGCGCAGGTAGTCCAGCGCGTTGCGGTAATCGTCGCATCTGATCTTGTCGTAAAGCTCGCCGTCTGGCCGGTAGCATTTGACAGTCCAGAAGTGCCGAGGGCGGTCGGCTTCGATGATGGTGTGCGCGCCATTGCGGAAGGTTTTAATTTGAATCATCGGTCTGATCTCCTATTGGTTGGCGGTTGCGTGTTCGATGATTTCTAGGGCGTGCTCTACGGCCTGCCAGGCGGCCTCGGCTTCGGCTTCGGCTACCTCAGAATCCCGAAGTGCTTGCAGGGCGTGGGCTTCGTTCTCGGCGTACGGCAAAAGCGCGCGCAGGGCGGCTAGTAGTTCGTCGGCGGTCGGTTTCATCGGTCTGATCTCCTGTTAATTGTTCCAGGCCAGTATCGGGAGGCGCGTTGATCGCTCCCGAATCCAGCCCCAATAATTTGAAAATGGGACGTTGCATCGCAGCCCTTCGCCGGTCGCAAGTTCAAACCCTGGCGGCGGGGATTTCGAGTCCGGCACTAGGGCAAGCTGGCCGTTTTCGTTTGCGGTCGATGGCCGGAAGTACAAATAAAGCGGCTCCAGGTTTCCGGCGTTTGCTGCGTCCTGCGCGGTTTTGATGCCGGCCTCAGCGCAAGCGGTGACTATGTCATTAAATTTCATCCAGGGTTTCATCGTGCGGCCTCCATTGCGGCAATCATGCGCGGCGGCGGGCTGAATACTTCGATGGTGTAACCCAATGCGGCAATATCGCGCAGCGCGTGGGCGGTCAGGGTCTTTGTCCCGGCAATCCGGGCGAATAGTTCAGCGGCTTTGCAGTGCGGGTAGATAACTTCAATGCCGTAGTTTTTCTCTGCGCGTACTGTGATTTTCATTTTGATAATCCTTTCAAAGCGTTGCGCGGGCAGCGAGCGCGTCTGATATCTGGCCAGCGCGGTGCAGCGCGTCGATGAAATCGCAAAAGGCTGCGCGGATATCGGCCGGCTGATCGTTCTGCGGTTTGCGTTTAGCGGTCGGGTGCGCGGCGTAAAAAGCGGCGCGAATTTGTTTTTGCGTGGTCATGGTCGGCCTTTCAATAAATGCAGATGCCGCGTGAATAGTAGGCGGCGGGGTCTTTGCCTTCGGGTACGTCATCGGGGCGCAGGATATACAGGGCTGCGCCGCGTGGGTCGGTCTGAATGTAGGGCTTCAGGTCGTGCGCGTTGGGGTCGTGGGCGGTCGCTGCGTCCATCTGAAAACGGCGTTCATTGCAAGCGCGAATGATTGCGGTCAGGCGGCGGCGCGCGCCGGTTTCGCGGTCTGCTACCGGCCAGCGGCGGCCTTTTTCGGTTACAAGGTAAGGCTTGCCGGTGGTTTCATCGCGTTCGATTGCTCCCTGATCGTTTCCGCACTCGCGTTCGTGCCAGCGGCGCAGGGTTAGGCTGATGCGGCGCAGGGCTGCGGCTTCGTCGATGGTAAAACCGAGGGATAGCAGGGTATTTTCTTGCGCGGTCTGGCGCATTGCTTCGGTCTTGGTCATGGTGTCGGCTCCATTAGTCCAGGTTTAGGGGTTGCTGCCCGCGGTTGATGCGGCCAGTGTTTCGGATAATTTCCATTACCTTGCGCCAATATTTCGCGCCAGGGTGATCTTGGTTTTCGTAGTTCATGTAATGGTCGCTGGCGCGTTGGTGCGCAGCGTTGCCCAAAGTTGCAATTAAGTGCGCGGCGGCCTCGGTTGCGGTTCGCATTGTGTCGGCTCCTGTTAATAATTGGCGTCGGCCATGTTGAAGGCGGCTGCAAAGTCACGCGCGCGCAGTTCGTCGGCTTGTTTGCTGTCAACGTGGAAAACCTGCTTTGTGCGCGGGTAATAGGCGATTTCTTCGCCCTTGTTGATCTTGCGGCCAGTCTCGGCGCATAAGCTAGGCCAGCGGGCGCGGGTGAAATATGGGTCGTTTCGCATGGTCGTTATCCTCAGTCAATTTCGGGTTGGGTGCGGGCAAGCGCGGCGCAAAACAGGCTTGCGCCGGTACAGAACAGGCCTGATGCGTTGTCGATATGGCCGAAAGTCCAAGCGGCCAGACAAGCGCCGGTCAGAATCAGGCAAGCGGCGCAAAGGGCAAGATTAAACAGGCGCATGGTCGGCCTCTGGAATGGTAAAAGTTGCAATAAGCCAGCAACAATCGGGAAAACCTCGGTTGTCGTGGCGTAGGTGGGCGGCCGGCCTTTCGCTACCAAGCGGGAAAAAATACAAGCTGTCATGCTTGAATCCGAATTCCTGCATGGCGTTGACCAGCGCGCCGAATCGGCCTTTGCCGACAGCAACAGACAGTCCGAACTGACCGCCGGCATAATGGGCGCATTGCTCGGCCTCGATAGCCTTGTAAACGGCGAAACGGGTATCTTGCGGCAGGTCGAAAAACGATCGGTTCATGTTATTGGCTCCGGTAATGGCCGGCGCGCTGGCCGGCCTGAATGAGTCAGCAATCGAATTCATCTTCCAGATGGGTAATCAGTCCGTCAAAATCTTCGGACGGTCCGAGAATGCCGGCAAGGGCGTAGACAGCATCGCGCGGGTAATCTTCGCAGAGTGATTCAAGGTATTCGCGGCGGTTTGAGTAGCCGTTGGCTTGATAGTCGGTCATGGTTGCGGCTCCTATAAGGTAAGAAAAGCCGGAAGGCGTCCGGCAGCACTGGTTAAATCAGGCCTTTGTTCTTGATGACGGAAAGGATGTATTGCCCGTCAGCATCATCGGAACAATCAATCTCGCCCAATACTTGATGCGGTTTGTATACGTTGCAGCAGGATTCCAAAATATCGAATTGCTGCGCGTAGTAGTTGACTATATGCGCGCGGGCTATTGCTTCGGTCTTTGCCGTTGCACGGATATGTTCGACCCGATTAGGGTTTGCCTTGCTGATTGCTTGGAATTCGTACTGTTTCATAAAGCCTCCCTTGATGTATTTCATGGATATAGTGCCATGTATTGCATCCATGTGCAAGCCCTTTGCATGGTTCGTGCCAGCCGGAAACCGCATAAAACCGTCGGTTCTGTGTAACAGGTGTGACAGTTTTTTGTAACAGGTGTTACAGGTGTAACTGTTACAGGGGCTATCAATTTTTCCTGGATGATAGGTTTTGTTGATTTTCCGTATTTGTTCCGGTATTGTTCGGGCAAACAGGGGCGCGGCTGGATGGTCGCGCGGCGGCAGTGAGCAAAGCGAACATCAGCACAAAATGAAAACACCCACAAGGAAAGCACTAAGGGAAACACTACAGGGTAAAGGCCTTGAGGCCTCGCTACGGATTGGCAAAACCGGCCTTACACCTAAACAACGCAAGTTCGCCGAGGCTGTTGTATTGGAAGGGATGAATAACAGGGAAGCGTATAGAACCGCTTATGACCATGCAGGGAAACCGGAAACCGCAAGCGTCGAAGCGTGGAAGCTTAGGCAAAACCCGAAAGTCGCACAAACCATCGAAGCACTGGAACGGGCAAAAGAGCTAAGCGCGTGGCAATCCGCCGAATCCTTGCGCGCTCTGGTCATTTCAACGCTTACAGAAATAGCAACTGACGAGCATACAAAGGCTGCGACGCGCGTGTCTGCGGTGAAGGTTCTCGGCACGGTTGTCGGCGTTGATGCGTTCCGGGAAACCAAGCGGATCGAGCACATCCAAGATAGTGGCGAGATCAAAGCGCAGATAATGGATCAACTGAAAACGCTAATGCTCGGCAGCCAGGATGCGCAGGACGTTGACGCGGATTCATTGCTGGCGGAATTGGCTGGCGATGATGCGGCTGGCGACGAACCCCACCCGGGCGGGGACACCCCAAATCAGGAATGGGACTCCGACCCGCATATGCATACTATTCCACACGAACCCACCCCTGAATTTAAGGAAACCCCCCCCTTGTCCGAGCAATCGCAGACCCACCGGGGGGATATTTTTGGGAAAAATGATGAGGTTGCCAAATGAGCAATGTGGAAGATTTACCACGAGAAAGTGTTAAATCCGTGGCGAAAAAAGTTCACATTAATCGTGAGATGGTGGCGAAGAGGCGGGAGAAGACGTATGAGGAATGTGTGGGGTTGGATATGACGCCGGCGCAGAAGGAAGTGTTTTTGGTGGTGGATGAGTGGTGGCGGGCGTACGGGTTTGGTCCGTCGATCCGGGACATATGTCGGATACGTGGGAAGGGTGGGATGGGGAATACGTCGGAGATAATTAAGAGGTTGGTGAAGTTGGGGGTGTTGAAGAAGGTGGCGGGGAGTGGGAGGAGTGTGAGGCCTGTGTACATCAACTTTAGGAATTTGGAATGACGCGCGACGAGGAATTGTTGCTGGAGGCTTTTACGATGTTGTACCAAGTGTACAAGGCGGAGAAGTCTGGGCGGCGGTATTTCCGGCCGGTGAGTATTTATCCTGTGTTGGCGAAGATACAGCGGCGGCTGGACAAGCCTGCGCGGCTGGAGGCTATGTCGATAGTGAGGATGCGGGAAGAGGCGAACAGTCCGTGGGAGGCCAATGGGTAAGGTCATACCGTTTGGCGGGATAACCAAGCTGGACTTGGATCCGGATATGGTTCTGGAGAACAACAAGGGCAAGCTTGAGGGGCTGGTCATTATTGGCTACGGGAAAGACGGGGACGAGTACTTTGCCAGCACGTATGCGGACGGCGGGACGGTGCTGTGGCTAATTGAGCGGTGCAAGAAAATGTTGCTAGAAATCCCAGATGAATAAAGACTTGCGCGGCTACGTCAAGGTGTACGAGATGCTGGACGCTGATACCTGCCGGCAGGCGGTGGAGGAGTTGGATAGCGCGGCATGGCAAACACACGAGTATTACAACTCCGGGACCGGCGAGAGTGTCAGCTATGAGACTGACTTGAGTATCAGTTATGACAACGTGCCGGTACGAGAGCGGGTGATGTCGGCTATATGGGAGAGCTTGAGGATGTACATGGATGACATCCAGCTGCCGTGGTTTAACTCGTGGAAAGCTTTTTCTGGCGTGAGGTTTAACCGCTACGACGTCGGGCAGGAGATGCAGTGTCACTGTGACCATATCCACAGTTTGTTCGGCGGGGATAAGGGGGTGCCGGTGTTGACTGTGCTGGGCGGGCTGAATGATGGATATGATGGTGGTGAGCTGATTTTCTGGCGGGATGAGAGGATTGAGTTACCGGCAGGGTCGATCATGGTTTTCCCGTCGAACTTTCTGTTTCCGCACGAGGTTGCGCCGGTAAAGTCGGGCAGGCGGTATAGCTTTGTGAGCTGGGCATACTGATGGATCTAAGCGAACTGATATCGAAGCTGCCTCCGGCCGAGCAGGAAAAACTGCTGGAGCAGGTGAGTCAATATAAGGATGCGCTGGTACGGGAGAAGGCGCAGAAGAAGTTCATGGCGTTCGTTCATGAGATGTGGCCGGGGTTTATTCATGGCCGGCACCACGCCATCATGGCCAAGAAGTTTGAGGAGATAGCGGCAGGGAAGTTGAAGCGCCTGATCATCAACATGCCGCCGCGACACACAAAGTCTGAGTTTGCTTCTTATATGTTGCCGGCGTGGTTCTTGGGAAATCATCCGGGGAAGAAGGTTATCCAGACATCTAACACGGCAGAGCTGGCGGTGGGGTTTGGTCGTAAGGTCAGGAACCTTGTGGACAGTGAGCAGTATGGAAAAATCTTCCCGGGAGTTGGGCTTAGGGCAGACTCTAAAGCCGCAGGCCGGTGGGCGACTAGCCACGGCGGCGACTATTTTGCTATTGGCGTCGGTGGCACTGTTACTGGTAAAGGCGCTGACCTACTTATTATTGACGATCCCCACTCAGAACAAGAAGCCAGGCTGGCGCAAGGAGATCCCACGGTATTTGACTCTGTATATGAGTGGTACACCTCCGGCCCACGGCAGCGTTTACAGCCGGGCGGAGCGATCGTAATCGTGATGACACGCTGGTCGGACAAGGATCTGACCGGCAGAGTACTGAAATCAGACAATACAGAGTGGGAAGTCATCGAGTTTCCCGCGATTTTGCCCTCCGGCAACAGCCTATGGCCTGAGTTTTGGTCGATCGACGAGCTGACTGCGCTGAAAGAGGAGCTTCCGCCGTACAAATGGAATGCCCAGTACCAGCAAAAACCCACTGGAGAAGAGGGTGCGCTGGTAAAAAGGGACTGGTGGCAGGTTTTTGAGGGCGATCGCGCGCCGCCATGCGAGTTCATCATCCAATCTTGGGACACGGCGTACACAAAAAACCAGCGGAGTGACTATTCGGCCTGTACTACGTGGGGTGTTTTTCACAAAGACGAGGACGAGAACGACGTAAACATCATTTTGCTCGACGCTTGGAAGGGAAAAGTCGAGTTTCCTGACCTAAAAGCCAAGGCAAAAGAGATGTATGACGAGTGGCAGCCGGATGCTTGCATCATTGAGGCCAAGGCGGCGGGCGCTCCGCTGATATTTGAGCTGCGGAGGATGGGAGTCATGGTTCAGGACTTCACTCCTACACGCGGCAACGACAAATTCGTGCGTCTTAACAGCGTTACAGACCTATTTTCTTCGGGTAAAGTGTGGGCACCCGACACCCGGTGGGCGCAGGATGTGATTGAAGAGTTCGCCCGGTTCCCAAACGCGGAACATGATGACCTTGTTGACTCAGGAGTGCAGGCATTGATGAGATTCCGGCAAGGAGGATTCTTGCGGCTGGGGTCAGACGAGGAAGATGAGCCTATGGGCTTACCGCGCAGGCGCGTTTATTACTAAGGATGAATGATGGCCACAAATATTGACAAGGCTTTGTACCAACTACCCGCCGGCATGAGCGATGACGTACTGGAAGCAGAGCCGATCGAGATTGAAATTGAAGACCCGGAAGAAGTAACCATCGGCATCGACGGTATTGAGATTAACCTTGAGCCAATGCGTGAAACAAGTGACGATTTCAACGCAAACTTGGCCGAAGAAATGGATAGCAGTGAGCTGGAGAGCATTGCTGGCGACCTGCTGGGCGACTTTCAGGATGACATCGACTCCCGCAAGGACTGGATGAAGACCTATGTCGATGGTTTGGAACTGCTCGGCATGAAGATCGAAGAGCGATCGGAACCATGGGAGGGTGCGTGCGGCGTGTACCACCCACTGCTGTCAGAAGCACTGGTGAAGTTTCAGGCAGAGACCATCATGGAGACCTTTCCGGCGCAAGGCCCGGTCAAAACCAAGATTATTGGCAAGGAAACGCCAGAGAAGCGAGATGCGGCAGAGCGAGTTCGTGAAGATATGAACTACGAGCTGACTGAAGTAATGACTGAGTACCGCCCGGAACATGAGCGCATGCTGTGGGGCTTGGGTCTGGCTGGCAATGCGTTCAAGAAGGTTTACTTTGACCCGTCGCTAGATCGTCAGGTGTCTATATTTGTGCCGGCAGAGGATGTGGTGGTGCCGTACGGTGCAAGTAACTTGGAGTCATCGCCGCGCGTGACGCATGTGATGCGCAAGACCAAGAATGAACTTCGCCGGCTGATGGTTGCTGGCTTTTATCGCGACATAGATCTGCCAGAACCTGAGAACTCTCTGGATGATGTTGAGAAGAGTATTGCGGAGAAGATGGGATTCCGCGCTACGACGGACGATCGGTACAAACTGCTTGAGATGCAGGTGTATCTGGATCTGCCGGGCTTCGAGGATACAGATGATGATGGCGAAAAGACAGAGATCGGTTTGCCATACATCGTAACTATCGAAAAAACTTCACAACAGATTTTGGCTATCAGACGTAACTGGAGGCCAGAAGATGAGACATACCAGAAGAGGAATCACTTTGTTCACTACCCATACATTCCAGGCTTTGGCTTCTATGCCTTCGGTCTTATTCACCTTATCGGTGCTTTTGCTAAGTCTGGTACTTCTATTATTAGGCAGCTTGTTGATGCTGGCACTTTATCAAACCTGCCTGGCGGTCTCAAGACTAAGGGCATGCGGGTCAAAGGGGATGACACTCCAATTGCTCCCGGCGAGTTCCGAGATGTGGACGTTGCCGCCGGAACAATCCGCGACAATATTCTCCCGCTTCCGTACAAAGAGCCGAGCCAAGTCCTCCTTGGACTGATGAATCAGATCGTTGAGGAAGGCCGTCGTTTTGCAGCGGCAGCAGACCTCAAGATCGCAGACATGTCGGCCAACTCTCCTGTTGGTACGACGCTGGCTATTCTGGAGCGCACGCTCAAGGTTATGTCGGCAGTTCAGGCGCGCATCCACTATGCGATGAAGCAGGAACTGAAGCTGCTGAAAGACATCATTCGTGACTACACGCCTGACGAGTACGAGTATCAGCCGGTCGAAGGCACGCCGCGCGCGAAAAAGTCTGACTACGATCAGGTAGACGTTATCCCGGTCAGTGATCCCAACTCAGCCACGATGGCGCAGAAGGTTGTGCAGTATCAGGCTGTGATGCAGATGGCGGCACAAAACCCGCAGATCTACGACATGGTTGAATTGAACCGTCAGATGCTAGAAGTATTGGGCATCAAAAACATCGGCAAGCTCGTTCCCAGTGCGGAAGATCAAAAGCCGAAAGACCCCGTATCCGAGAACATGAACATCCTAAACGGCAAACCCGTGAAGGCGTTCATCTATCAGGATCACGAGGCACACATCACGGTGCATATGAGCGCAATGCAGGACCCGAAGATCGCGCAGCTTATCGGTCAAAACCCGAAGGCTCAGATGATCCAGGCTGCAATGATGGCTCACATCAACGAGCACATCGCATTCCAGTACCGTGTTGAGATTGAGAAACAGCTTGGCGTTCCGCTGCCGGAGATGGAGAAGCAACTGCCGGAAGAGATGGAGGTCGAGGTTTCTCGCATGATGGCTATGGCGGCCACGAAGTTGTTGCAGAAAGATCAGGCAGAGGCTGCTCAACAGCAGGCTCAGCAGGCGGCACAAGACCCGCTGGTTCAGATGCAACAAAAAGAACTGGAACTCAAGGCTCAAGAGGTCGAGATCAAGAAGCAAAAGCTCGCGATGGATGCTGCGGCAGAAGCAGATCGCATCGAGATCGAGAAAGCTCGGATCGAGGCGCAAGAGCGTATTGCTGGTTTGCAGGCTGGCGTGAAGGCAGCTTCTGAGAAGTCACGCTTGGATGCAGAAATGGAAGTCAAGGGCATCGAGGTCGGCAGCAGGATAGCTAAAGACCGCATGGAAATGCTTCGTTCACAACCGAAGCCAATCAAACCTAAAAGGTAATTTATGGACAAGGCGCTTGAAGTACTACTCAAACAAGTACGGGACAAGCGGAATCAGATAGTGGAGGCCGTATCCAACAACTCGGCCAAAGACTATGCGCAGTATCAACACCTTTGTGGGGAGATACGAGGACTCTCCATGGCAGAAGGTTTTATCCTTGACCTCGCAAAACACATGGAGTCATCTGATGAGTGAAATCGCCATCGCCACAGAAAGCGGTGAAGTATCAACGCTGCCAGAAACAGCGGACGAAAAAGCAAGGCAACTGCCGGAGCCGACTGGGTACCACATCCTCGTTGCGCTGCCGGAAATCGAGGACAAGTTTGACAGCGGCTTAGTCAAGGCGGATTCAACCATCCACTTTGAGCAAGTGCTGGCAACCGTGTTCTTTGTAATCAAGATGGGACCGGACTGTTACAAAGATGAAAAGCGGTTTCCAAATGGCCCATGGTGCAAGGAAGGGGATTTTATTCTCGCCCGTCCTAACACTGGCACCCGCCTCAAGATCCACGGTCGGGAGTTCCGCCTTATCAATGATGATGTCGTTGAGGCGGTCGTCCAAGACCCTCGTGGGATTTCTAGGGCTTAACAAAGGAGAAACAAATGGCGCAAATGGATATGGAAGAATTTCAATTCCCGGACGAGAAGGAAGAGGCCAAGGGTTCTGCCAACGAGTCTGAGGAGTTTGAGTTTGAGATTGAGGATGACACCCCGCCGGAGGATCGAGGCCGTGAGCCGATGCCGAAGGAGGTGGTGGAAGAGCTGGAGAATGACGAGCTTGAGGATTACTCGGAGAACGTCAAGACTCGGCTGAAGCAGATGAAGAAGGTTTGGCACGACGAGCGCAGGGAGAAGGAGCGCGTTCTTCGTGAGCAGCAAGAGGCGATCGCTTATGCCCAGCGGCTAATGGCTGAGAATCAGGCGCTGAAAGGGCGACTGAGTCAAGGTGAGCAGGTGTATGCCGAGACAGCCAAAACGGCGGCAGAACTGGAGCTTGAGGCGGCAAAGAAGGAGTACAAGGACGCCTACGATCTCGGGGATTCCGACCTTTTGCTGGCGGCACAGGAGAAGCTGAACGAAGCCCAGTTCAAGTTGCGCCGGGCAAATGATTTTGTTCCGGCTAGACAGGAGCAAGAAGTTGATGTACAACCGCAACAAATTCCAGTGTCTCGTCCTGACCAAAGGGCAGTTGCGTGGCAAGAGCGCAACGAATGGTTCGGTAAGGACGAGGAGATGACCAGCCTCGCTCTGGGTTTACATCAGAAGCTGATCGGTCAGTATGGGGCTGCATACCCCTCGACTGACGAATACTGGAAGAAGGTCGATGACACTATGCGTCGTCGATTCCCAGAATATTTTGCAGAACGGGAACAAGCCGACACGCGGGAGACAAGACCCCAGCGTGAAAAAGCACCCCCTGTCGTAGCTCCGGCGACACGAAGCACTGGTTCCAAAAAGATCAAGGTTTCGCAGTCGATGGCAAACGCGGCCAAAAAATTGGGCGTTCCGCTGGAGATGTACGTCAAGGAAATGATGAAATTGGAGGGTAGATAAATGGCTGAGAACCGTACACCACGTAATATCGAGACTCGTACCCAATCGGAGCGCCCCAAGCAGTGGGCACCGCCGGAGCTTCTGCCAGAACCAGATAAGCAGCCGGGTTACAAGTATCGTTGGATGCGCGTCACTCTTCAGGGTGATACCGACGCACGAAACATATCAATGAAGTTTCGTGAGGGTTGGGAGCCGGTGAAGATTGAGGAGCAACCTCAGTATCAACTGCTAGTCAATGGCGAAGGCAGGTGGAAAGACTGCGTTCAAATTGGCGATGTGTTGTTGGTTAAGACGCCGGAAGAGTTGGCCGAACAGCGTAATGACTATTACCTGAAACAATCGGAGCAGCAAATCAAGGCGGTTGACAACAACCTTATGCGGCAAAACGATCCTCGTATGCCTATCTTTAAGGAGTCAAGTTCTTCGACTTCGAGAGGAAGTGGCAAATAACTTTTTGGAGTAAACAATGGCATATCCGACTATTGACAAGCCTTATGGCTTGAAGCCGATCAATCTGATCGGCGGTCAGGTGTACGCCGGTTCCACTCGTCTGATGTCGATTGCTTCTGGTTACAACACCAGCATCTACTACGGCGATGTGGTCAAGCGCGTGGCGAATGGCACTGTCGAAAAAGACAGCGGCACCACCACCGCAACACCGGTTGGCATCTTTGTGGGCTGCACCTACACCAACCCTACGACCAAGCAGAAACAGTTTGCGCAGTACTGGCCTGCTGGCACCGTGGCTTCTGACGCACAGGCTTATGTGGTTGATGATCCTGATGTTCTGTTTAAAGTGGCTACCGTTTCGTCTGGCACCACCGTCGCCTTCTATGGCCCTGATGCTGTTGGCGCAAACGCTGCTCTGGTGCAGAACGCTGGCTCGAACACCACTGGCGATTCGGCAATTGCAATCGATGGCTCTTCGATCGCAACCACCGCTTCGCTGCCGATCCGTATCGTTGACATTGTCCCCGACACTTCCAATACCTCGAATGGTTATTGCGAGTTCGTGTGCAAATTCAACGCACCGTACATTGTTTCCACGTTCACCAATACGTCGAACACCGTTACTTCTACAGTAACCGGTGGTCATCAGTATCTGAACGCGACTGGCGTTTAAGGAGTAAGACATGGCTATTTCACGTGCCCAACTACTGAAAGAGCTGCTGCCTGGCCTGAACGCTTTGTTCGGCATGGAGTACGCTCGCTACGGCGAAGAACACAAAGAGATCTACGAAACCGAGACCTCCGAGCGTTCGTTCGAAGAAGAGACCAAGCTGTCTGGCTTTAGTGCCGCACCGGTTAAGAACGAAGGTTCTGCAATCGCGTACGACAACGGCCAAGAGGCATGGACTGCTCGCTACAACCACGAAACCATCGCACTGGGTTTCTCGCTGACCGAAGAGGCCATCGAGGACAACCTGTATGACAGCCTTTCTGGCCGTTATACCAAGGCGCTGGCTCGTGCCATGGCTTACACCAAGCAGGTTAAGGCTGCTGCTGTTCTGAACAACGGCTTCTCGTCGAACTATCCCGGCGGCGATGGCGTTGCACTGTTCAGCACTGCTCACCCGCTGGTGTCTGGCGGCACCAACAGCAACACCCCTTCGACCCAAGTTGACCTGTCTGAGACCGCGCTTGAAAACGCAGTCATCCAGATCGCTGCTTGGACCGACGAGCGTGGCCTGCTGATCGCTGCCAAGCCCCGCAAGCTGATCGTCCCGCCGGCACTGCAATTCGTTGCAACCCGCCTGCTGGAAACTCAGCTGCGTCCGGGAACCAATGACAACGACGTGAACGCGATCGTGAACAACGGTTCGATTCCGGAAGGCTATACGATCAACCACTTCCTGACCGACAACAACGGCTGGTATCTGACCACCGATGTTCCGAACGGCATGAAGCACTTTGTTCGTATCCCGCTCCAGAATTCCATGGACGGGGATTTTGATACAGGGAATGTGCGTTACAAAGCACGTGAGCGTTATTCTTTTGGGTGGAGTGACCCGCTCGGAATGTTCGCATCACAAGGCGCATAACCTAGTATTTATGCGGTATCTCAAGGGGGCTTCGGCCCCCTTGTTTTATTTCCAGAGTCCGTATATCATTACTCGTGTCATATAACAGGAGAGTGATATGGACTACAGCAGCTATCCCGCAGACCGCGCCACCGCCAAGGCAACGGGCGCAAAGTATTACTACACCGGCCAGCCATGCGTGCGCGGGCACGTAGCGTTGCGTAAAACCAAAGGGTCATGCGTAGAGTGCATGAAGGAAGACTGGGCAATAGACAACAAGAAGCGCAGCGAGAAACCGAAGTCAGAGGCGTCCAAGGCTGCTGGCAGGCGGTACTACGAGAAGAACAAAGAAGCCGTCAAGGCTAGAGCTAACGCCCGGCCAAAAGACGAGGTGAGCAAGTACAAGAAAAAATATAAGCAGGAAAACCCAGAGCTATACAAAGCATTAACCAGTGTCCGCAAGCGCCGGCATCGTTCGGCCACGCCTAAGTGGATTACCGCTGGACAAAAGCTGGCCATGCGGCAGTTGTACTTGCAGGCAATGGAGCTGACCAAGCTGACGGGCGAGCGGTATGTCGTGGATCACATAGTTCCACTGATCTCAGATGAGGTCTGCGGTCTGCATGTGCCGTGGAACTTGCGGGTGATTACGCAGGAGGAAAACCTCCGCAAATCAAACAAACTAGAACCATAGCCATCCTCTTGCATTTTGGTTGGCGGCATAGTATAAGGCTATGAATCCGGGGTTACCCGGTACGTCGAACAGTCCCGGCTGACTTCATGCAGATCGACGTACCTAACCGCATGAGGGAAAACTTATCATGGCAGTTTCTACCACCCAAAGTATCTGGCGTTCGGGCGGCGGCGATAACACTCGTCAAGCCTATTGCGGCTCCGGCGTCATGGCAGCAGGTTTCTATGTTGCTAACGCGGCAGTTGCCGGCAACGTTGTAGTTGCTTCCGGCTCCAGCACTCCTCTCATTCTTCCTGCAAACGCTGTTGTGACCTCGGTGGTTATTACCAATGGTCTGGATAGCGGCACGATGAATGTTGGCTACACCACGATCGACGGCGCTACTTCTAACGCGGCGTTCTATGTTTCCAACTTGGCCGCTACTTCGGCTAAAACCGTGACTCCTGGCGCGACTGGCGCTGGCGATGGCATTGGTACTGTTGGCAGCGCATCTCAGAACTTCACCGTTACCACTGAGAGCGCAAGCTCGGCTGTGGGCGATGTGTCTGGCTACATTACCTACTACGTCACTGATCCTCTGTTTGGTCAGCAGAACTCCTAATAGGGGGCCGGTATGTCTATGCAGACAGACGTTAGGCCGGGGACTTGTCCTCAGAGTGCCACTACGGTCGTGTACGAAGGCCGCACTCGGTTGAAGGGCGGCATGATTGAGTTTGGTTCTGTTGCTACCGTCACTATCAAAGACGGAGAAGCAAACTTGATTTCCTTCACGGCTCCGGGCGTTGCAGGTGTGACGCCTTTGAACATACCTGATCAGGGGATCATCTGCCAGTCAAACCTAACGGTTGTGACTAGCGCCGGAGCGAATGTGACGGTGTTCTATGGCTAAGAAGACTCCCTCCCTTGCGATCGGCCGTGGCGAGAAGCTGCCCGTTTCCAAGGGGGCGGGTCTGACGGCCAAAGGCAGGGCGAAGTACAACAAGGCTACTGGCAGCAATTTAAAAGCTCCACAGCCTGAAGGCGGCCCACGGAAGCGTTCCTTTTGTGCTCGGATGTCTGGAATGCCGGGGCCAATGAAAGACGAAAAGGGTCGGCCTACAAGGAAGGCTGCGGCCTTAAAAAGGTGGAAGTGTTGATCGTGGATATCAATTTTGTCTGGAATGGCGCTTTGTCGCTGTTTGTGGGCTTGTTTGCGTATATTGCCCATGAAAAATTTTCGGAACTTGCCCGCATCACTATCCTGCTGAACAGGACTCGTGAGGAAATTGCGCGGGACAACGTTACTAAGGCTGAAGTTGACCGTATTACTGACCACATCGATCAGCGGTTTAACAGGCTGGAGTCTAAGCTTGACCAGTTGATTGAATCGAACAGGAAGATCATATGAAGCGCAAAGTCAAACGTTTTGCTGCTGGCAAAGAAGTAGAGATCGAAGAGCGTTCGATCAAGACTCCCAGCGCGATTGCAGAGGATCTGGGAAAAGGCCCTGACGACTATGCCACGATGGGTGCTCGCGCGCGGGCGGCTTCTCCTTTCTCTGGCCCGAAAGAGTACATCACGGAAAGCAAGGAGATTGAAATTGACTCCAAAGCAGACAAAAGTGATGAGCCAAAGGGGATTGCTGCTGGTTTTAGTGCCAAGAAATACCTTGAAGATTCGGAGTCCAAAAGCGGCGGAACTCGCAGCGAAACCAAGCCTGCTGTGGCGAAAAAGAAAGCTACCCCCAAGCGAGTGAGTCAGTCGTTTGGTGTGGACGAGGCTGGCATTGAATCTCGCCGCAAGACGCCAATCTCAACGGCAAAAGAACCCCCGCTGGCACGTATTGGCAAAGCGATCGCCGGCACTGTTGAGCGGGCATCCACCCCGTACAAGTCGCAGTTCATGAAGAAGGGTGGCGGTTCAATCAAGATGGCATCTGGTGGTAAAACTTCCAGCGCATCGAGCCGCGCCGACGGCATTGCCCAGCGCGGCAAAACCCGTGGAAAGGTGTGCTAATGAGAAAGCGCAAAAAGTTTGCTGATGGTGGCGTCACTGGCGTGCAGCAGCCTACTTATCCTTTCTATGGCAATCAGCCTCAAGCTGGCGGACAGAATGGCGGCGTCAATCAGACATTCAATATGCAACCGCAGGCGCAGGCAGGCCCGAACGATCAGATGGGGCAGCAGCAGCGGTTCAAGAAGGGTGGCCAGGTTAAGGTCAAGAAGGTGATGGAAGAGTTTAAGGCTGGCAAGTTGAAGTCTTCATCTGGCCAGAAGGTGACTAACCCCAAGCAAGCGATCGCTATCGGGCTGTCGGAGGCTGGGCTTTCTAAAAAGAAGGGTGGCGGTATGGCTGAGTCCAAGAAAATGGTTGGTAAGGAGGTTGCGTTCATGAAAAAGAAGGGCGCTCCCAAGTCGATGATCAAGCACGAGGAGGCTGAGATGAAGGGTATGAAATACGGCGGCAAAACCAAGAAGATGGCATCTGGCGGCATGACCAAGATGGGTTCGGTCAAGACTGCTGCTCCCAGCAAAGACGGCGTGGCCATGAAAGGTAAAACCAAGGGCACGATGGTCAAGATGGCTGGCAGCAAGGGTATGAAAAAAGGCGGGTACTGCTGATATGCGCCCGTCACGCGGCATGGGTGATATCAACCCTAGCAAGATGCCGAAGGTCAAGACCAAGCGCCGCCGGGACGATACTGACTTTTCTGAGTACGCTTCTGGCGGATCGATTCGTCTTGGCAAGCCCTCGGTTGAAGATGCTGTGAAGAAGGCGTCGAAGGGGTCGAAGGTGAATCAGGCTGGAAACTATACCAAGCCGGGTATGCGCAAGAGTTTATTTGAGAGTATCAAGGCGCGTGCGGTGCAGGGTACGGCGGCAGGCCAGTGGTCGGCACGCAAGGCACAGTTGCTGGCCAAGCAGTACAAGGCTAAAGGCGGAGGCTACAAAGGATGAAAGCCCCGCAACAAAGCTTAAAGTCTTGGGGAGAGCAGAAATGGCGCACAAAGAGCGGAAAGCCATCGTCAAAGACCGGCGAGCGTTATCTCCCGGAAAAGGCAATCAAGGCTCTAAGCCCGTCAGAGTATGCCGCCACGACGAAGGCAAAGCGGGCAGGGAAAGCAAAAGGCAAGCAGTTTGTTAAACAGCCCAAGGGCATAGCGCAAAAGACTGCAAGGTTCAGGTAATGGCATACACTACGTCCACCACGGCGTTTAACCCAACCCTCAACGATATCGTCGAAGAGGCGTTTGAGAGATGCGGCCTTGAGCTGCGGACAGGCTACGACTTCCGCACGGCTCGGCGCAGCCTGAATTTGCTCATTACAGAGTGGGCAAACCGTGGCATTAACTTGTGGACGATCGAGCAGGGCACGATTCCTTTGGTACAGGGGACGATTACCTATGATCTACCTAGTGACACCGTGGATCTTTTGGAACATGTTATTAGAACTTTTCCAAACTCCCAAGCCAATCAGACCGACATCAATATCAACCGTATCTCGGTCAGCACGTACGCGACGATCCCGAACAAACTTACGCAAGGCCGGCCGATCCAAGTCTGGATAAACCGCCGTAGCGGGCAGACATCAAATGCTCCGGGTGCGACTGAGCAGTACCCGCAGATCAACGTGTGGCCGGCTCCAGATCAGGGCACGGCAGAGACTCCGTACTACTACTTCGTGTACTGGCGACTGCGTCGGATGGTGGATGCTGGCAACGGCGTGAACGTCGAAGATATTCCATTCCGTTTTATTGAGCCGATGATTGCTGGGCTGGCATATCGGCTGGCTATGAAGGTGCCGGGCGGTCTTGAGCGGTTACAGTTTTTGAAGGCGCAGTACGACGAGGCATGGGAGATGGCATCTGGCGAGGACAGGGAGAAAGCTCCTGACCGGTTGGTGCCGCGCATGATTACGTACAGGTGATCCATGCCAAGTAAGTACGCAAGTGGTAAAAATTCCATATCAGAATGTGACCGTTGCGGTTTCCGGTTCATGCTGAAGGTGCTGAAGACGCTGACGATCAAGACAAAGAACGTCAAGATCAAGGTGTGCCCGACCTGCTGGGAACCTGACCAGCCACAGTTGAGTCTTGGCCTATACCCAATTAATGATCCACAAGCGGTACGGGAGCCAAGGCCGGACAAGTCGTACTGGCAGTCTGGCTTTACCGGTATCCAGACGCAGTTTAATTCTGGACCGGCACCGACGCAGGACGGCTATCCGGGTGGCGGCAGCAGGATTGTGCAGTGGGGCTGGGCACCGATCGGGGGGGCTAGGTCAGATGATTCCGGCCTGACGCCGAACAACTTGGTGGCGCAGACTACGGTAGCAAACGTAACCATTAACTAGGAGTAAGAAATGGATATGATGAAGAAAGTGGCCAAAGCCGAGGTAAAGGCTCACGAAAAGCGTATGCACAAAGGCATGAAAAAGGGTGGCGTAACCACGTCCGATCTGAAAAAATACGGTCGGAATGTGGCTCGCATGAAAAACCAAGGCTCTAAGTGAGGCTGGCATGGCTATCAAAAACATGGGTACACCAAAGCCTGTAAAGGGCAACGGCAAGAAGATGGCGGATCCGAACAATATTGCTGTGGACAAGCTTGGTCCGAAGACGGCTGTGCAACGCGTTTCTGCCGGCGATCCTGGCCGCGAGGACACCAAGACCGCGGGCATCAAGATTCGCGGCACTGGTGCTGCCACCAAGGGCGTGATGGCTAGGGGTCCGATGGCATGACGTACACCGAGCTTGTTGCGGCGATTCAGGAATACACGGAGAACTACGAACAGACGTTCGTAGACAATATCCCGTTGTTCGTGAAGCAGACTGAGACCCGTGTGTACAACACGGTTCAGATTCCTGCACTTCGCGCAAACAAGACTGGCGTTCTGGCAAGCAACAACAAGTACTTGTCTGCGCCAAGCGATTTTCTTTCTGTCTACTCTTTTGCGGTAATTGAAAATTACGGCACCGCAAATGAGGTGTATCACTACTTGTTAAACAAGGATGTGAACTATATTCGCGAGGCGTATCCAACACCGGCAGATACTGGATTGCCTCAGTACTACGCAATTTTTGGACCGGTTGTTGCGAATGGTGATGTGACTGATGAGTTGTCTTTTATACTTGGACCAACTCCAGATGCCTCATATTACGCAGAGCTACACTATTACTACTATCCAGAATCTATTACGACTGCTGCCGATGGGCGCACATGGCTTGGCGACAACTATGATCCAGTGCTTTTGTACGGTTCTCTGCGAGAGGCATATCTGTTCATGAAGGGTGAGCAGGATGTGATTGCCAACGTAGAGGCAAAGTACAACGAAGCTATGGGGCAGTTAAAACGCTTGGGCGATGGCATGGAACGACAGGACGCATACAGAAGCGGTCAGACTAGGGTGAGGGTCACATGACTATTTACCAAGGTCTGACTACAAGCTTCAAAGTAGATATTTTGAGCAGTAGACAGAATATTGCATCCGACACATTGAAGATGGCTTTGTATGATGGCTATGCGGAGTTGGATGAAAACACGGCCATATACACGACGACCAATGAAATTAGTGGTGCTGGCTATGTAGCCGGTGGGCAGAGCTTGTCTAATGTGACAATTAAGTCAACCAGTAACGGTATCGTGTACGTTAGTTTTAGCGATGTTGTTTGGAATCCAGCGCAGTTTACGGCAAGAGGCGCGTTGATTTACAACTACAGCAAAAGCAATGCTTCTGTAGCTACTTTGGATTTTGGTAGCGACAAGACGCAGTCCGGCAACGGAACTTTTACTGTAACTTTACCCCCTGATACGGCGTCGAGTGCGCTGATTCGTATTAACTAAGGAGTCATCATGACTATGGAAAAATCTAAAACCAGCGAAATTGTTAGCGGCAATCTTGAGCGCAAGACGGGTTTTGTTGAGGGCATGTCTGCCGGCGGTGTTTTTACCGTGACTTGCTACGATAGCGAGGGCAATCAGAAGTGGGTGGAAATCGCACCAAACCTGGTTGTAAACACGGGTCTGCAAGATATGAATACCAAATATTTTACTGGTTCGGCTTACACCGCGGCTTGGTTTATCGGACTTGTGAATGGTAACGCTGCCTCAACCACTTATTCTGGCGGCGACACTTTGGCAACGCATGCTGGATGGACTGAGAATTCCAGCTATAGCGGCAACCGCAAGGCAGTTACTTTCGGATCAGCCACTCTTGCAGACCCGTCCAACATCAACAACGCATCGTCCACTGCATCCTTTACGATGAATGCAACGGCTAATATTGCTGGCGCTTTCGTTTGCAATGTGGCCACTGGCACTTCTGGTCTTTTGTTCTCGGAAGCAGACTTCCAAGCGCCGGGAGATCGTTCTGTTGTTAGCGGCGATGTTTTGAACGTAACGTACTCGTTCAATCTGGACGCGACCTAATAGGAGTCAATTATGTTTAAAGTTGGTGATGTAGTTCGCTTGAACAAATCTTTGCCTCAAGGCCCTGTTACCAAAATGCGTATGGAAGAAAACGGTACCGTTTGGTACTTGGTTTCTTGGACTGGCGATGACGGTCAAGCGTACGAGCGTTGGTTTACGGGCGAGGATATCGTTATTGTGGAGTAATGAGTGGCGATTGTTGACGGCGGTTTTGGAAGTGGTACTTGGGGGCAAGTCGGATGGGGGCTTTCTGTTTTCCATCCCTCTGCTTTCGATACCATTTCTGCTTCTGACACGGTAAGAGCAACCGCCCCAGCACAAGGTTCAATTATCGAGTCGGTTTTAACGTCTGACTCAACTCGTGGACTAATAAACGTTTCACGCACGATAGCTGAAACAGTTAATCCAAGCGATACATTTGCAGTTGCTGGCACATTTGTTGTAACGGTGCGAGAAAGTGCGAACACGGCGGAGATTTTTTCTGCCTTGTCTAACGTGTTTAGCACGATCAGAGAAACGGTCAATACATCGGACGTTGTATCTACCAGGATAAATGTTTTTGCATCTTTTGCTGAAACTGTCAGAACTACTGAGACTTTAAGCGCATATCGCACTTTGCCTGTTTCAGTAACAGAAACTGCAAACGCAATAGAAACGGTTGTTGCAGCGCCAGTGTATCAAGTTGCAATATCTGACTCAGTTGGCGCACAAGAAAATATTGCATCTGGTTTTGGAATTTTGGTTTCTTTTTCTGAGTCCGTGTCTTTGTCGGATTCTGCAAACGTTACGAGAACAACTTTTGGCGAAGTATCTGAATCAGCGGCGGCCGAGGACGTAAACAGTTCATTAGGAACATTTAGCATCATTTGCAGCGAGTTTGTTGCTGGCAGCGATCAAGCAAGCACGGCAATAGTAGCCAAAGTTTTGATATCAGAAACTGTAAATACAGAAGACTTGTTTGGCGGCCGTTATTTATGGGAGCCGATTAATACCAACGATAACGTTACATGGACGCTTATCAACACCAATCAGTAAGGAACTAGAATGGCAAGCACATATTCCTCGCTAAAGATCGAACTGATCGGGACTGGCGACCAAGCTGGTACGTGGGGCAACACCACGAATATTAATCTTGGCACCGCTCTCGAAGAAGCAATCACTGGGTCGGCAAACGTAACTTTTGCAAACTCTAATGTTGCTCTGTCTTTAATAGATACGAACGCAACACAAACTGCTCGTAACCTGCGGTTATTCTTGACCGGCAGCGTTTCCGCCAGCAGGCATTTGTTTGTGCCAGCAATTGAAAAACAGTACATCGTTGACAACGGCCTTACGTTTCCCATCACCGTAGCAAACGGTTCAAACGCAGGAGCGACGGGACAAACCATCACTATTCCTGCTGGGCTGTCTGCGATTATTTTTAACGATGGCGTCAACATCGACAACCCAGTAAGTTTCACGCCGGCGCTTGGTAACGTAACAATCAACCAAGGAACGGCCAACGGGATTGTAATTAGCAACGTCAGCATCATAAGCGGAACAGCAAACAACATTACGTCCAACGCTTCGACGTTTAGCAACGTAACAATAAACGGCGGTACTGCGAATGCTGTTGTTCAAGGTAACGTAAGTATTATCAGCGGTAACATCAACAACATTACATCAAACGCATCGACGTTTAGTAATGCTGTTATAAACACGTCTACTTTAAACGGGCCGCAGGTTAATGCTTACACGGAGGGGATTACTACTGGATATCCAAACACCGGTAATGCATACACGCTGAACATCGCTACCAGCACTATTTTGACGGCGAACTTGACGGCAAACTGCACATTCACCATGCCTAGCAATACTGCTGGCAAGTCGTTTATCTTGTTTTTGAAGACAGGTTCTGGCAGCTACACCGGCACGTTTACCGACGTTAAATGGTCAAGCAACACTGCGCCGACCATTACCGCAGCGGCAAACAGCATGGACATCCTGACCTTTACTGCTGACGGCAGCAACTGGTATGGCGCGTATTCGCAGGGCTACAAACCTTAACGGGATTGACTGAATGTTTGCTTACACAAAACTGATGCAGGTCATCGGCGTTGTCGGTGGCGGGGGTTTTACCGGCATAACGCAAGTTTTTACTGCTTCTGCTGTGTGGACATGCCCATCTGGGGTGACGGAGGTTGATTATCTCGTTATTGCTGGCGGCGGTGGCGGCGGCGGTCGCGCTGGCGCAGGCGGCGGAGGCGGTGGTGGCTATCGAACTGGAACCAACTTTGCCGTTACCGCTGGCACAAACTACACCGTAACTGTTGGTGCCGGCGGCGCTGGGGCAAACTCCGACGCGGCTCCGTACGCAGGAACAAACGGCATTGGCTCAAACTTTTCAACCGTGAACGCAAGCGGCGGCGGTGGTGGAGGTAGCGTTAACGTAGCTGGCAGGGCTGGCGGTTCTGGCGGTGGAGGCGGTCGCGGCACCCCGTTTATTGGAGGCAATGGTAATAACGGCAACTACAATCCGGCGGAAGGTTTTAGGGGTGGAAATAGCACCAACTCGCTTTCAGGAGGTTCTGGCGGCGGAGGCGGCGGTGAAGTTGGTTTTAACGCTACTGGCGGTAATGGCGCTTCCGGTGGTAATGGAGTCATTTCTACTATCGAGGGGATCAGCAAATCATACGCTGGCGGTGGTGGCGGTTCTGGATATGTTGGCGGCTCAAATACTGGCGGCAACGGTGGTTTAGGTGGCGGTGGACAAGGATCTAACGGGGGATCTTTCCGCGGCTCTAATGGAGAGGTAAATACTGGCGGTGGTGGTGGCGGTGGTGGGAATAATCCGGGCGGCTTTGGTGGAACTGGAGGTTCTGGAACGGTAATTCTTAGATATAACGCTGCCGCAAACGCCACATTTACGTTTAGGGCTTCTGCTCTTTGGACTGCGCCAGCGGGAGCAAACACGGTAGATTATTTGGTAGTTGCCGGAGGCGGTGGTGGCGGCCGGAACCAAGGTGCTGGCGGTGGAGCAGGCGGTTATCGAGTTGGCACTGGCTTGGCGATTAATGGTGGTGAGCAATATTCAATTACTGTTGGCGCTGGTGGCGCTGGCGCTCCGGCTTCTGGATATGGATCTAACGGAACAAATTCTATTTTTTCTTCCATAGATTCGTACGGAGGCGGAGCTGCTGGTGGACTTGGAAATGTGGGTCGTATTGGCGGATCTGGCGCAGGTGGAGGCGGCGGATCTTTGGGTGGCGCTGGTACAAACGGGCAGGGAAATAACGGAGGGTCTGGTTTCCCGCCATCAAATACTGGCGCAGGCGGCGGAGGTGGAGCTGGAGGCATTGGGGCAAATGGCGCTCCCGGTGGCCCAGCGCCATCAACTGGTCGAGGTGGTGCTGGTGGTGTAGGCTCTGTTTCCGCTCTATCTGGAACTTCTTTGGCGTATTCTGGCGGCGGCGGCGGCGGCGGTGGCGTATCATTTGGCGTAGGCGGTAATGCTCCAGTCGGCGGAAATGGCGCGACTGCTGACGGGCCGGTTACTTCTGCATCAAGTGCTATTGCAAATCGTGGCGGTGGCGGTGGCGGTCAGTGGTTAAACAGCGCTTCTGGAGGCTCAGGTGGCTCAGGTATCGTGATTATTAAACTCAACCCATAAGACTATGGAACATCAAATCTTTAGGCTCTACGGTATAGAAATGGCTGTGCAACTGCTGCGTCCGGGTGCGCGGTGGGAAATTACTAACGGCGAGTTCACCCGCTGGGATGACCCGCGCCCATGCCCGTCCATGGAAGAGGTTTACTGGATGATGGAAGAGATTAAAGATTTTGAGAAACGTATACCTACCATCTGGTTGCCAGAGCAAATTGAGGCGTTCAAAGCTGCTGCACATCAGTTCGAGGTAGCTACTGCATGAACATCACAAATCTCTTTCCAACGCCAATAGCGTTTTTCCGTATAGGCAGAGACATGACGGAAAAGGAGCTTTCGTTTATCTTGAAACAAGACACTTATTTCAATCAAGGTAACACGACAAGCTGCGACAGAAATATTTTGAGTAACCCGGAACTTTCTGACGTCAAAGAGTTTATTGACGACGCGATTGTTGAGTACTTTACGACTGTGCAGCAGCCAAAAGATGGCATCTCTTTGTATATGACTCAATCTTGGGCAAACTACACTGGTAAAAATCAATACCATCACAAGCATGCGCACCCTAACAGTATTGTTTCTGGCGTGTTTTACCCGCAGGCAGACAGAAGTGTTGACAGGATTTATTTTTATAAAGAAAAGTATGAGCGAATCAAAGTTAATCCAGAAAAGTGGAATTCTTGGAACTCTGATTCTTGGTGGTATGAAGTTGGTGGCGGAGATTTAATTCTTTTTCCTTCCGACTTAATACACATGGTTGACATAAAACATGATGATAACTTGCGGGTCAGCATAGCCTTTAACACGTTTATTAACGGAGTTATTGGAGAGGACGCAGGTTTAACAAAACTTGAGCTTGGGAGAGTTTGATGGCGCATTTTGCGGAGCTTGATGAAAACAACGTAGTGCTTCGTGTGATTGTGGTTGATAACCGCGATACATCCGACGCTAACGGTGTTGAGAAAGAACACATCGGTGCTGCTTTTTGCGAGCGCATTCTTGGCGGTCGATGGTTGCAAACCAGCTACAACGGCAACAAGCGCAAGAATTATGCTGGTCAGGGTTACACATATGACGAGCAGCGAGATGCGTTTATCCCGCCCAAGCCTCATGCAAGCTGGGTGCTAAACGAAGATAACTGCCAGTGGGATGCTCCTGTTCCAATGCCAACCGACTCTCAATCTTATATTTGGGATGAGGCTACGACTTCATGGAAGTTGCCAGAAACAATTTGAGGTGAAGCATGGACGCTGAACTGCAAAAGATAAAACTTGACGCTGACGTTGAGCTTGCCAAGCTTGAGGCAACATCTCCTGCCAAGGAGGTTGCTGGCAAAGCTATTGGCAAGTTTGGTCTGGCGGCGATCGTATCTATTGTAGTTATCGGCGTGGTTGCCAGTCTTTGGCTGGAAGAATCAAAGATGGCTGCTGTCATGGGCTTGCTGGGCGCATCCTTGACCGCTCTGATCCAGATGTTGAACAGCATTGCTGGAGCAAGCCAGAAGGAAGAGAAGCCGGAGTTTGCCGTTATGAGGCAGTTGATTGACAAGCTGGATCGTCTGGATCGCAAGGAAGCGCCTATGCGTGTTGAGGTTGAGGACGGCAAGGTAACGGTCAAGAAGGGCGATGACCAAGTTATCGCGGAGGGGAAGTAATGGTGCCAATGCTGCTTGCCCCCATTCTGTCTCAGCTGGCTGGCGCTGGACTTCAGAAGGTTGCTGACGCCGTACTGGATAAGGGCGTTGAACATGTTGAGGAAAAGCTTGGCATCAAGCTGACTCCCAACGAAGATGGGGTTCTGGACGACCACAAGCTGGCCGATCTGCAAATGGCGGCTATGAAGCATGCCGAGTTCATGGCAGAGATTGACCTGAAGAACACTCAGGACGCTCGCGACATGCAGGAAAAAGCCATGGAAAACGCTGACCCAGTTGTGCGGCGGTTTGTTTATGTGTTTGCCGCGTTCTGGTCGTTGTTCGCCGTTAGTTACATTATTATTATCACCCTCTGCGACATACCTGAGAAGAACATCAGGTTTGTGGATGTGGTGCTTGGTTTCATCATGGGAACGGTGGTGTCTACCATCCTGAATTTCTTCTTTGGTTCTAGCCAAAGCAGCAAGGATAAGACCAAGGAGCTGCTGAAGAAATGAAGCTATCGCCAAACTTTTCCTTGGAGGAGCTGACCGTCAGTGACTACGCCGCAAGGAACGGTCTGGACAATACGCCTCAGAACGATCATCTGCTGAACCTGCGCCGGCTGGCTGCGTTCCTTGAATCGCTGCGCGCGCTGCTTGGCAAGCCTATCAGCATCAACTCTGCTTATCGCAGCCCGGAAGTCAATACGGCCATACGCGGATCCAAAACCAGCCAGCACTGCCATGGCACAGCGGCAGATATTCGTGTGGCAGGAATGGTCCCAGATCAGGTCGTAAAGCGTATCATTGCTTCCACGTTGCCATACGATCAGGTCATCCGGGAGTTTTCTGACCCGGTGCGCGGCGGTGGGTGGACTCATGTGAGCATCCCCAATACCAGAGATGCCAAGCCTAGAAAGATGGCGCTTATCATCGACAAGAAGGGCACTCGCCCGTACAGGTCAGGTGGATAAAAATGCCTTTGCAAAAGTTACAACTTCGCCCTGGGGTAAACCGCGAGGGAACTTCTCTTGCGAACGAGGGCGGTTGGTTTGAGTGCGACAAGATTCGCTTTCGGTCTGGCTATCCGCAGAAGCTGGGAGGCTGGGCTCCAATATCGCCGTTTACCTATCTTGGTGTTGCTCGCGCGCTGATTAACTGGGTCACGCTCAAGGGTTACAACCTTCTCGGCGTTGGCACGAATCTCAAGTATTACGTTGAGAGCGGCGGTGAGTACAACGACATTACCCCGATTCGATCTTCTGTTGTTCTAACAGATCCGTTTACTACGGTTAATGGATCACGAGTTGTAAATGTTACTGACGTTGGCCACGGCGCGAACACCGGAGACTTTGTAACGTTCTCTGGCGCTACATCCGTAGGCGGCCTTAATCTTAACGGCGCTTACACAATTACCTACGTCGATGCCGACAACTACACCATAGATGCAAATGCTTTTGCCACATCGAGCGCGACTGGAGGTGGCACGGTAACTGCTGACTATGAGATACCTGTCGGCCTTGCTTCGTATGGTTATGTGTCTACAGGTTGGGGAACGGGCTTTTGGGGTGGTGTAACGACCGGTGTTGCTCAGACTACATTGTCTGCTTCGGTTGACTCGTCCAATACCAACATCTCAGTCATATCCACCACTGGCTTTTCCAACGCAACTGGCACGATCCTTGTAGATCAAGAACTGATTACGTACACGGGCAACACTGCCGTTACATTTACTGGGTCAACTCGTGGCGCTGATGGCACCGTTGCCGCTTCCCATTCGGGCGGCGCGATGGTTTACAACGCAGACACATATCAAGGTTGGGGTCAGACTTCCGGCACGGCGCTTGGCCAACAGCTTCGTTTGTGGTCTCAGGCCAACTTTGGTGAATATCTGATCATTAACCCAAGGAACGGCCCGCTGTATATGTGGGTGCCGTCGTACACCGGCGCGAATGTGCTCGTGTTTGGAAACCGGGCGACGTTGCTTTCAAACAGCAGCAGCGGCATTTATCAGACTGACACAAGCTGTCCGTCTGTTGCAAGCCATGTCATGGTCTCGGATGCTTCTCGTTTTGTTATTGCATTTGGATGTAATGACTACGGCGAGACAGAACAAGATCCCATGTTGGTTCGCTGGAGTGCTCAAGAAAGTTTTTCAGTTTGGGCGCCCTCGATTACAAACCAAGCTGGCAGCTACAGGTTGTCTACCGGATCTTCAATCGTTACTGCAATTCAGACAAGACAAGAGATACTTGTTCTTACGGATGCTGCTGTTTATTCCATGCAGTATCTTGGGCCGCCATTTGTTTGGGGCTTTAACATCTTGTCGAGTAACATTTCCATCATCGGCCCGAACGCAATTGGTACGGCGAACAACATCACCTACTGGATGGGTGTTGATAAGTTCTACGTGTATACCGGTCGAGTGGAAACGTTACCGTGTTCTCTTCGCCAGTACGTGTTTGAGGACATCAACCTAGAGCAAAACTATCAAATATGCTGTGGCACGAATGAGGGCTACAACGAGATTTGGTGGTTCTACTGTTCTGCAAATTCCACCGTGATTGACAAGTATGTTGTTTACAACTATCTGGATCAGGTTTGGTACTACGGTACTTTGGGGCGCACGGCATGGCTGGACAGCCCGCTTCGCAACTACCCAATGGGTGCAACGTATAACCAGACCATTGTGTACCACGAGAACGGCAACGATGACGTAGAGGTCAGCGGTCAGGCAAACCCAATATCTGCGTACATTCAGTCATCTGACTTTGACATTGGCGATGGGCACAACTTTGGTTTTGTGTGGAGGATGATCCCAGACGTTACGTTTGATGGATCGAGTACTGCATCACCCAGCAAACCAGAGGTAACGTTTACGGTTCGCCCGAGGCAGAATCCTGGTGCGCCATACGGTTCGGCTGATTCTCCAACGGTTCAGTCCATGCAGTCATACAACGGCGTCAAGTACTACACGGTTCAGGAATTTACGGAGATTGTGTATACCCGTCTTCGCGGCCGGCAAATGGCATTCAAAGTCAGCTCTAACCAGCTAGGGTGCCAGTGGCAGTTAGGCGCTCCTAGAATTGATGTACGTCCTGATGGGAGGCGGTAGGCATGACGAAGCTAGTCACACCTGCTTCGCCCTTCCTGCCTGTTGGACCGACAGAGTATGCGCGCGTTTATCAAGATCAGCTAAACAACGTGTTGCGCCTGTACTTTAGGCAGTTAGATGGTGTGTTCAGCACTTTACTGGGTCCTTCTGGCGGCAGGTTCCTTGAGTTTCCGCACATCGCCGCGCAAGACACTACTAGCCAGTACACAACTACCAATACGGCAACCAAAGTTGTATGGGATACGCTTGACTCTGGTATTGGATTTACCCTGAATCAAGACAGTACAGCCACCGCTGATTACGACGGCATCTACAAAATTGACTTTAGTTTACAGTTTGCCAACACAGATTCACAAATTCATGATGCTTTTGTTTGGCTTGAGGTAGACGGGGTTTCTGTTGACGGCTCAGCAAGTAAATTTACTGTCCCCAACAAGCACGGATCCGTAAATGGTTACTTGGTTGCTTATTCGAGTGTTGTCTTTGAGGTAAGCGCGGGGCAGCCTATTGCGTTGTACTGGGCGACCAATCAGGCGGCAGTGGTCTCTCCTGCGGCAGATGGTATTTTTATGGAGGCTTCTCCATCCCAATCCAGCCCGTTTGCTATGCCAGCCATACCGTCAGCGATAGGTTCCATAACCTTTGTTTCGAACTTAACCGCATGATACGATTGACAAAATTTCTTGAAGGTGCGTTATGAGTCTGCACACCCTAGCCCAACACCTCCAAAGCGCTGGCAGAGGCGAGGATCGAGTCCTCGTTCACATGACGCCGGGCGAAGTCAGCGGCTTGCAGTCTCTGGCCATGGCGCACGGCGGAAGTCTTACCATCAACCCCCAGACTGGCCTGCCGGAAGCGGGCTTTCTGTCATCTATCCTTCCCATGGTGGCTGGCGCAGCCCTGACGGCTACGGGCGTCGGTGCTCCTATGGCTGCTCTGATGGTGGGAGCGGCTGGCACTGTTGCCACTGGTAGCTTGCAAAAAGGTCTGATGATGGGTTTAGGCGCGTACGGCGGTGCGAGCATAGGCGCTGGGCTCGGTCTTGGACAAGCTGCGGCAGCAGGATCGGCAGCGGCAAGTGCGGCACCCACGGCTGCGGCTACTGGAGCAGCATCAAGCGCTCTTAACCCTGCAACTATTGGGCAAACATACGGCTCCGGCATGATGGCTGCTGGAGTGATGCCTACCGCAACGACAGCAACAGTCCCACTTCTTAGTGGTGTGCAAGGTTTGCCGGCAGCCACTCCTACAACCGTTGGTGCCTCAACTCCGCCTGTTGTTTCTACCGCACCAGCAGGCGCTCCAGCTACTACTGCTCCGCCCACTGTAGAGGCAAGCATAGGCGATCGACTGAAAACTGCTGGCCAAAACGTGGGCAGGCTGTTTGGCTCATCGGAAGAAGACAAGGCGTACCGCGACGCTTTCTTGAAAGAACAAAAATTACCGCTGATGGGCGCTGGCTTGTCTGCTCTGTCGCTTTCCCGGGAAGAGCAAAAGATGCCGCAGGAGCAGGGCGGGTACATGACGTTTAACCCCACCTACAACCGCATCGCGCAGTCCGGCGGAAACTACCAAGCGGGCGCATATCCCAGCGCAACTGGTGAGCGCAGGTACTTTGCTAATGGTGGTCTGGCAGATCTGCCTGTGGAACAGATGTCTCAGCAGGCGGCTGCCGGGCAAAACACTAACTACCCGATGGCAAACATCCGCCCGTACGGATACGCCACGCCGCGCAACAACCCTATTTCCGAGAACGTGATCAAGCCCATGGGCTATCAGTCGGTAGATCCGTACACCGGAGAGCAGAAGCTTGCTGGCGGTGGGATTGCATCGCTTGTTCAGATGGCCACTGGCGGATTTGTGTCCAAGCTCAAGCCTGTTGCTGAACCCAAAAAACCAACTCCTAAGTTGCAAAATACTGCGGCAATAGATAAGAAAATTGCCAGCCTAGAGAAGTACGGCAACCTTGATGAAGTGCAAGGTCGGTACAACGACTTGCAGAACCAGATCAAGGAACTGCAACAACAGAAGAAAGATCGCGCTGCTGAATCTGCTAACGCTGAGAAAGAGTACAAAGCCGCTGTTGCGCAGATCAACAGAGATAAGGCTAACCGCCTGAAAGAGTTGAACGCAGAGTTTGCCAACCGTATTAAAGAAGTTCAGGGGGATAAGGGTCGTTCGCAAAAAGAACGCCAAGAGGAAATTGCCAACATTCAGCGCGAGCAGAAGTCTGCGATCGCGGCCGCCTCCTCCGAGTTTGCAAATTCCGTCAAAGAGCGCCAAGCTGAATACAACAACTACAAGAAGGATTACTCCGCCGCTGTTAAAGATTTTGATGCTCAGATTGCATCCTTTAACAAAGAGGCTACCCCTGCAAAGAATGCGGCAAACTTGGCGAAACAGTATCAAGCTGCTATTGCTCAGCGAGACAAAATTATTGCTGCAAATGAGGCTGCAACAAATAAAGCCAACGAGCAGTACGAAGCGGCGATGGGCAAGTACAACGAGTACAAGGATGCGCTGAATTCAGAGAAGCAGGCGTGGCAGGAAGAGACTGGCCGCAAGGCCACCGGGATACAGGCCGTTCGTCCGCAAACTTCCGTTACATCAATTGATGGAAACAAATCGAAAATTGATGCTCTCGAAGCCCAAAAGAGAGAGTTAGGCAGCGTTGGAACTTTGTCTTCTGCTGCTGAGATCCAAAAAATTAATGAACAAATTGAAAGTTTAAAAGCTGGCACCGCAGTTGGCGGTTATACGCCTGCGTACATTAAGGATCCTAAGACTGGCAAACTGATCCCATCGTCAGAAGCGCCTCCTATCACGGAGTTCAAGCCGTTCACGAAGGTTCCTGGCTATGACACAACTAAGCGCCTGATGGAAGAGAAAGACATCACGGCGGTGTTCGAGGATGTGGCTGGTCGTCGCCCGACTGCGGCAGAGATGGACAGGTTCCTTGGCACACAAAGCACAGATGCTGCTATTGCTCAGTTCGCCATGAACCAGCCTGACGTTAAAGCTGCGATGAAGTACACGGATGATGACTTCCGTGAGAACTTCCAGTACTACGTTGGTCGTGAGCCGACCAATGGTGAGTTGGCGCAAATGAAGAAGGCCAAGATTGGCAACTTCAATCAGCTGCGCAACTTCATTCAGCAGCAGCCAGCGTACCTGAAGAACCTGAATGCTGTTGCCCAGCAAGCATTTAACCAGCAGCAGCAGTCGGCAGAGGAGGCTTTGGCGGAGCAACAAAGGCTGTCTTCATCGTTGACGGCAGATCAGGTGGCAACTGCTTATAGGGATGCACTTGGACGCACTCCAACCATGGATGAGCTGCGCAAATATATGGGCGCACAGCAGACACAAGAAGGTCTGGCTGGAATGTTGAAAGGATCCGAGGAGTATCTTGGGAAGTTGACTCAGCCTTTGGTTCCAGCCCCTGCCGCCCCCCGCTACGCGCCCGGAACGGTGCTTGAGTACACGCCAGAACAGAAAGCGCCTACCGGTTTGGGGGCTATCACTGGCGGCGTACAGCCAACCCCTTCAGGATTGCAGGCTCCGCTTACTCGCGGCGCTGTAACGTTGGAAGGCGCGATGCCGTTGAACCCGACGTTTACTGAGCAAATGGGCTTGCAGACTCTTGCTACGCAGGCGGCAGAGAAAGCGCCGCAGTTGCAAACCGGCTTGCAGTTCCAAGCGCAACAGCCTCAGAACGTGTTTGGGTTCCAGCCTTATGCGCAACCAGCTGCTCCTCAGTCTCCACAATCTATTGAAGCGATTCTGGAGGCTCTTCGCGCCCAACAGCAAAAAGGTGCAACACAAATGGCGCAGGGTGGTTATGCCGGTGGCGGCTACCATCTTGGCGATTACTCGGACGGTGGTCGTTTACTGAAAGGACCTGGCGATGGAGTTAGTGATTCAATTCCTGCTTCTATTGGCGGCAGGCAGCCTGCTCGTCTTGCTGATGGTGAGTTTGTAATACCGGCTCGTATTGTTTCTGAACTTGGCAACGGATCTACGGATGCTGGTGCCCGCAAGTTGTACGCCATGATGGATCGTGTTCAGCGCGCGCGGAGCAAGTCGGTTGGCAAGAACAGGGTTGCGGTAGACAGTAAGGCAGAGAAGATGTTGCCAGCATGAGGCTGGACATAGCACTGATACCGTATGGCTCGATCGCCGGGACAATCCCTGCGATCATGCCGTATCTGGTGGAGTCGGCCAATCGCAGTCGTGGCCGGGCAAGCGTAGATGACATCCTGCGCTTCCTGTTCACGGGCGATATGCAGTTATGGGTGGTATTTGATGATGAGACCAAAGAGGCGCACGGTCATTTCATCACAGAGGTCAAGCAGTATCCGCAGCGCAAGATGCTGGTCATACAGTATGCGGCCATGATTCCGAATCACATGGCTGAGATAGAAGCGATGATGCAGCAGTATGCGGAGGATTATGCGGTCAGGATGGGGTGCCACGGCATTGAATTCGTTGGCAGGCCGGGATGGAAGAAGCACGCCGAGAGGTACGGATACACAGCGCAAAGCGTGACGTACCAAAGATTTTTTGAGTAGGGGCTACTATGAGCCGTATATCTTTTGGAATGATGGAGGCCGGATTTATCCCCGGCGATCTGGGTGCCTTCAAGGCGGAGGGAGGCAAAATCCGTCTGTATGACAGCGGCGGCGGTGGCTCGCAGACTCCTACCAGCCAGACTGTTACCAACCTGTCCTACCCGGCAGAATTCAAACCGATGGTCATGGAGACCGCGCAGCGTGCGATGGCTGAAGCATCCAGCCCGTACACGGCGTACAAGGGTGAGCGTATTGCTGGGTTTGATCCGTTCCAGCTGACCGCCCAGCAGGCTGTAGCCAACCTCGGACCGTCGCAACAGCTTGGCACTGCCAGCCAGTTTGCTACCGCTGCCGGCCTGAAAGCAGGTGATGTCCAGTACCAGCCGCAGCAGTTCGGCACCGCAAGTTTTACCACGCCAGGACTGGCAGGCTTGTACATGTCGCCCTACGCCCAGAACGTTATCGACATCCAGCAGCGTGAGGCGCAGCGTCAGGCTGACATTGCTGGAGAGCAATTAAAGGCACAGGCTGTCGGTCGTGGCGCGTATGGTGGTAGCCGGCAAGCGATTCTTGAGGCGGAGGCAGCTAGAAATCTGGCGCAGCAGAAGGGCGACATCCAGAAGGCAGGGCTACAGGCGGCATATGAGCAAGCACAGAATCTGTACGGAACAGAAGCTGCACGTGCGATCGCAGCCCAGCAAGCACAAGAGCAGTCGCGCCAATACGGTGCCGGCTTGACTATGCAGGGTTTGCAGACACAGTTACAGGCGGCACAGGGATTGGGTGCGCTGGGGCAGGAACAGATGCAGCAACAGCAGGCGATCATCAATGCACTGCAAGCGGCCGGCCAACAGCGTCAGGCGCTCCAGCAGGCACAGCTTACCCGCCAGTACGAAGACTTCTTGCAGCAGAAACAGTACCCGTATCAGCAGCTTGCGTTCATGCAGGAAATGCTGAAGGGTATTCCGCAACAGACTACGCAGGCTATCTATCAGGCACCTCCGTCCACCACGGCACAGTTAGCCGGTATGGGTACGGCGCTGTACGGCGCGAGCAAGCTGTTTGCTGGCGGCGGTCTGGCAGATCTGGCAGTTGAACATCTCTCGAAAGGTTGATCATGAAGCGCGATGACTTCGGGATGCGGATAGATGAAGTCCGCGAGCTGGCTACAAAGTACAGCAAGCAGGATCTTGCCCGGATGGTGAAGATGGGGATGCTAGACCCGCAGCGCGCGCTGATGGCCGGCATGATGATCGATCGGATTGCCAAGTCAGCGATGCAGCCCCCGCAGACTACGGTGGCAGAGGATGTGCTGGCACCACAGCAACCTACAACCGCACAGGCAGGAATCATGGCGGCTCCGGGTGCTCCACAGCCTAGCCCGGGTGTAGCAGGGCTTCCGTCAGGGTTGCAGAACATGGCAGGCGGCGGCATCGTTGCATTTGCAGATGGTGGCTCGCCAGAGGATATGATCCGCGCCAACCGTGAGGCCAATGCTGCTCTGGCAGGGATGCGTGAAGATGATGGTCTTACTTTGCCAGGTGGCTTCAGGTTCCGTGAGTACAACATGCCAGCGCCTACGGACATCAAGTCTGAGATGGCGTTGCAGCGTGAGGCAGAGCGTGAGGCTGGTGTAGACACGGATCTGTACAAGCGTATGCGTGAGGAAGAGGCCGGCCGTCGTGATGAGCTAAAGGCTCGGCGCGAGGAAGCCAAAGGTGAGGCGCTGCTGATGGCAGGTCTTGGCCTTATGGGTGCTCGCAAGGGTCAGGAGTTTCAAGCTTTGTCTGACGTTGGCCGTCAGGCGGTGCAGCAATACAGCGGTGCTTTGCGTGAGATCCGTGATACCGAGAAGGACATCAAGAAGACAGAGCGTGAGTTGATGTTTGCAGAAGATCGCGCCAAGCGTGATGCCTCCGGCAAGGCTCTGGGTCGAGTTCAGGCCAAGCAGGACAAGCTGGATGAACTGCAAATGCGCCAGACTGACCAGTACAACAAGGCTGCTGAGAAGGCATCTGACTTGTTTATCACCAAGTACGGCATCGACGAGAACGCAAAGAGATCGTTGGAAGTTGCCAAGACTAGCGGCGAGTATCAACTGGCGGCAGCCCGTATTCATGCCATGTCAGCCAATCGGCCGGGTGAAACTGAGCGACTGCTTGGCAGATATCACGACATCTTGGCTAAACAAGGTCCGGAGGCTGCCGCTAAATTTATGGGAGAGCTTGAGGCCGTTCGTGGTGGTCCTAAGCCTCAGAACGTGATGTCATACGAAGAGGCGTTCAAGATCATCGCAAACGACCCCATGAATGCCGCCAAGTCTATAGACGAGAAGAAGCGGCTGGCGTTGGATATGATGGCATCTGATCCAAGGGCTACGGTCAAGGCTCCAACATCAACGCCCAATCCATTCAAACTTAGCCCAGAAGCACAGAAAGCACTGCAACAGTACGGCGGACGATAAATGGCAACAGTACAAGAGCTTGAGCGAGCCTTTCTAAACGCACACAACGCGGGAGATGCACAGGCCGCCCAGGCTCTGGCTGATGCTCTCCGTCAGGCCATGGCTACTCAGCCTGCGCCACAGCCTGCTGCCGCCCCCAAAGAACGCACGATGCTGGGGGCTGCCAAGGACATTGCCAAGGACATTGGTGCTGGCGCGGTATCTGGCGTGGGTGCGCTTGCCCAGCTTCCCGGTCAACTGTACGGCCTAGCCACCGGCGACTTCTCTGACACTGGGCTGACCAAGATTGGGCGTGAGCTGCGCGAGACCGGCGAGGGCATGAAGTCCGAAGCCTTGAAGCAGCGTGAGGCAGAGCGTGCGGCCAAGATCGCAGAAGCCAGCAAAGAAGGCCAAGTATCTGCTGGCGTCACGGCGTTCATGGAGACCATCAAGGATCCGGCGCTGCTGTCCAACTTCATTGCAGAGCAAGCTCCCAACCTTATCCCAGGACTGGCGGTCGCCCGTGGTTTAAGTCTTGCTGGCGCGGGCGCGCGCACGGCCATGGCAGGAGCTATTGGCACGGGTGCTACACAGCAGGGTGCAGATATTGGTGCGGAAACGTTCAAGGAGATGCACAAGAAGCTAGTAGACCAAGGCATGTCCCCAGAAGAAGCTACCGGTCGCGTGCTTGGCTACGCTCGTGCTGCTGGTTTGGAAGCTGCGGTTATATCGGTGGGAGCGCAAATACTGCCGGGAGGTCGCGCCATCGAAGAAGCTATGGCCAAGGTGCCAATTAAACCAGGCAAGTTTGGAAAGTTTGGAGCTGTTGCCAAGGGTGGTGCTGGCGAAACCGTCAGCGAGATGATCGAAGAGGGCGGCGGCAAAGTAGCACAGAATTATCAAATACAGAAGATAGACCCCACCCGTAGTTTGACCGAAGGGCTGGGCGAAACCATGGGTATGGCTGCTGTTGGCGGCCTTGGTCTTGGTACGGCTGCTGGGCTGTCCCGTCGCCCGCTCGTGGAAACGTTACCACGAGAGGAAAAACCTGCGGAAGTTGGCGCAACCGCCGTTACAGAACAACCCACCGCGCCAGTTCCTACTGGGCCAAGCGCAGAGGAAATGCAACGTCGTGCAGACGAAGAAGCTATCCGTGCCAGAGCTGAAGCCCCGCCCGTACCGGAAGCTGAATTTGTTTCTGGCGAGCCGGCACCAGAACCGCCAGAGGTTGCAGCTCAAAAAGAGCAGATGGCCGAAGACGAGAAGGCGTTGGTAGCAGAGCGCAACAAGCTGATGCGTGGTGAAAAAGGCAAAAGTCTTTGGTCTGCCATACAAGGTAATCTTACGCAGTCTGACTTGGCTGAACTTGGAGATAAGAGCTTTGCCGGCCTGCGCGCGCCTAGAGGCATGCCGGGTAAGTCCATATCTGAACTTGCGGCCGATGGTTCATTAAATCCATGGTTGCCACCAGAGCTGCAAATTATTAAAGGTCAAGAAACAGATCTTGCTCGCATGGAAGGCGATGTACTTACTCGCGCAAAAGAAGCAGATGAGTACATTAAGGATCAACTACGCCAGCGCAACTACCTTACATGGGAAACCAACAACAGGCTCACAGAAATCGGCACATCGCTTGCTGACATAGAGTCTTCTTACCGGGAATTTGCAGATGAAGAACTTGCCAACAGACTCTTCCAAGAAGCGTTCGATGAGCAGAGAGCAATTGATCAAGAAACTGCGGGAGTTGCCCCCGAAGGAGAGGTTGGAGGTCTTGAGCCACCTGATAGAGTTCTCGAAACCATCCCAGAAGAGCCGGTAGAGGAAGAGTACTTCCCAGATCAGGAAGAGTTGCGCGGAGGGTTGGCGGAAAAAGATGTTCGCACTCCAGAGTTCCGCAAGTGGTTTGGCAATAGTAAAGTTACCGGTAAAGATGGCAATCCCTTACGGATGTACCACAGCACCGCTTCTGATTTTGAAACTTTTGATACAACTCGCCGCTCTATAGGCGGTGAGGGATCTTGGTTTAGCAGTAAGCCGTCTTCTTCAGAGAATGTGGAAGAAGGTGCAAATATTATTCCTGTTTATTTGTCGCTACAAAACCCAAAAATTATTGATGTAATGAGGGAAAGCGATGATGTTTTAAAGAAGAAATTTATTGAACAAGGATATGACGGCGCAGTGATGATGCGCGATGGAGAAATCGTTACTGCTGTTGCTTTTTATCCAAACCAAATTAAGTCTGTTTTCAATGAGCGTCCAACTGAAAAACCAGGAATCCTTGAAGAGCGCGAAAAATTAGTAATTAACAAAGACCCTGAGCACGAGCGCATAGAGAAAGAGCTAACCGGCAAGTCCATGTTGCAGGTAGCGCAGTGGGCTGTTGATAACGCACCCAACCAGTTCGCCAAGGCTATTGCGCAGAAGGTGTCGAATCGCTTGAACGGCATGGCAAAGCGCGGCATCAAGATGGAGTTTAATGTTGCATCTGGCCAGCAGCGTCCTGTAAAGATGTACAACGCTCGCGGCTTGGTTGAGTTTGATTTTGGCCGGCCGGGTGAGGGCAAGCAGCCTACGTTCAAGATGACCATCAACGGCGCTGCTGTTATGGATAATCAGGGCGGCTATCCTCCGGGTGCGCGATATATCACGGTCTTGCACGAGCTGTTGCACGTAGCCACTGTCGGCCAGATCAACGTCTTGAAGGGCAGCGATCCGCTGGTTAAGGATCTGCGCGACCTGTTCAACAAGGTGGTAACGCACTTCAATACTGAGGTGCGTGCTGGCCGTCTTACTCCAATCATGGAGAAGATGTACGCCCAAGAAATCAACGCGCTGTCTAGCCCGGACGAGCTACTGGCGTGGGGTATCGCTGACAAGGAGATGCAGGAGTTCCTGAGCGAAATTAAGGTTGGTGATCAGACCATCATGGACAAGCTTGTGGAGCTGATCCGCAAGATTTTGAACGTTACCAAGCCGTACCTCACGGCACTTGACCAGCTAGTCAAAACCACAGAGTCCATCTTGGATGAGGATGTGGATGTAGTTGGCGACAAGATCATGGCCAAGCAGTACAGCTTTGGCGTCAAGCCTGGCGTGGGTGAGGCAGTACAGGGTAGTCTGTTCGAGCAGGCGGGCAAACCCAGCCGTGTTGAGCGAGTCAAGCAAGCGGCCAAGGCTGCTATTCAGCCGCGTAAGCTGCCAAAGAGCCAGTTCGACGGCGTATCCGACGAGTACTACGATGCGCTCAAGCCTATCTTCGCTCCTGAGAAGAAGACCGTAGTGGACAAGATTGACGGTATGCGCGATGACTTTTGGCGCAAGCTGGCGCAAGGCGTAGCCGACCAGTACCGCACCATCAAGGACTACAGCGAAGAAGCGTACATGAAAGCACGCATGTCGAAGACCATCGACGGCGCGCTGGAGGGCATCCTGTTCAGCGGCGAGGTCAAGCTAACAGACGGTGCGCTGGATATCGCCAAAGACACCAAAGGCTTGATGAAGGTGATGGAGCCTGTAGGTGCTGAAGTTGATCGTTACCAGATCTGGGTGGCGTTGAACAGGGAGTATTCTATTTATGAAAAGTCACGCCGCGTTGATGGCGAGATTGACAACCTGAAGCTTGAGATCAAGCAGTTGATGGCCAAGCGTAGTTCTGCTAAGTCTGTCAAAGAAGCAAACGCAATCAATAATGAGATTGAACAGAAGCGCAAGCAGATAAACGCTCTGCTTCCTTCCATCAAAGCAACGTCAATTAACCCAGAGGTGGTAGCGAAGCGAGATCAATTATCTGCCGGAAAGATCGGCAACAAGTCCAGGCTGGAGGTTTACCAGCAGGTTCAGAAGGACATGAACAAGCTGAACCGATCCGTGCTCAAGATTGCCTACCAGCAGGGCATCATCGACAAAGAAGCCTACAAGGTCTATGCCCGTGACATCAACTACATCCCGTTCTACAAGGTCATGGATGAGAACGGTGACGTACAGGGCGCGGCAACCAAGTCTGGTCTGGTTAGCCAGTATTTCTCGAAGGCGCTAAAGGGTGGAGAGAAGCCGTTCGGTGATCTGATGGAGAACACGCTGCGGAACTGGAGTCACATCCTGTCTGCGTCGATGAAGAACGAGGCTGCGAATGCCACTGTCCGCGCGGCGCTGGACATGGGTGCTGCGTACCCGAACCTGAAGGTCGGGTTCATGTGGCGCGACGGCAAGGTTTACAGTGCCAGAAACGGTCAACTGGTCAACGGCGGCAAGCTAAAACCCGAGTTCACGACCAGCGGCAAGGGCATGATCAAGACCATGATCGACGGCAAACCAGCCTACTTTGACGTTGAAGATCCCCTGTTGCTTGAGTCCATCATGTCGATCGGCTACATGGGGCCAAAGTCCAAGTTCCTCGATCTGGCTCGTGACTTTAAGAACATGCTTCAGTTCGGTGTGACTATCTCTCCCGCGTTCAAGATTCGCAACTTGTTCCGCGATTCTATCTCGGCCATAGCTGTGACCGACCTGAAGAAGAATCCGTTTGCTAACGTGATTCAAGGCTGGGCTGCGTCAGACAAGAACAATCCTGCGCACATCTCTGCGCTGGCTGGCGGCGCGATTTTCAACTTCGGATCTGCGTACGAGGGAGACCAAGCCAAACTAATCAAGCGGTTGCTTCAAAGTGGAGTGTCTGGCGATTCTATCCTCGACAACGAGAAGAAGATTGAGAAGGGAATCAAGCAGGCGTGGCGCGCATATCAAGATTGGGGCAACAAGTCTGAGTCGGCTAACCGCATGGCTTTGTACAAACAGCTTAAGGAGAATGGATACAGCCACCTTGAGGCATCTTTCTATGCCCGTGACATGCTGGACTTCTCGATGCAAGGTGCGTGGCCAGCGTTCCGTCTGGTGACTCAGGTGGTGCCGTTCCTGAATGCCCGCGTCCAGGGTCTGTACAAGCTTGGCCGTGATGGTATCGTTCCGACCGGTCGCGTCATCTATAACACTGCCACCGGCAAGCCAATCGATGCTACTGACGCGCAGAAGGCGCAGCAGTTTAGCGTGGTGATGGGAGCGGTAACGCTGGCGTCCCTGATGCTGTACATGGCGTTCAAGGACGACGAGGAGTTCAAGAAGCGCGAGCAGTGGGATCGGGATAACTTCTGGTGGTTCAAGCTGCCGGGCATGGAGTCTGCTATTCGTGTGCCAAAACCGTTTGAGATCGGGGCGATCGGCACCATGGCAGAGCGCGTGGCAGAGCAAATCTTTGACCAAGGCGCAGAGGGCAAGGTGTTTGAGCAGAGCATGAAGCGCATGCTGACCGATACATTTGCCATCAACCCCATCCCGCAGATGATCAAGCCGCTGGTAGATCTGTACGCCAACAAGGACAGTTTTACCGGTGCTCCGATCGAGACTGCCGGCATGGAGCGCCTGTCGAAAGATCAGCGCATCGCAGAGAAGACTAGCCCGTTGGCCATAGCTCTGTCCAAGGTATCGAATGTCTTCCTGCCTGAAAGCACGGAGGTATCTCCTGTGCAAGCAGACTATGCCATCAAGGCGTACCTCGGCTGGCTGGGCGGCACCATCTCTTGGTCGTCGCACTACGCCGTGCAACCGTTCTCGAAGTCTGCATACCCGGACAATAACTGGACGGAAACGCTGTCGATGGGGTTCATCAAGTCCCTGCCGGCCACGCAGTCCAAGTACGTCACGGCGTTCTACGAGAACAACAAGGAGATCAGCCAAGCCTATGCTGACATGCGCCACTTCGCCCAGCTAGGTCAGGCCGATAAGGTGCAAGAGATCCTGAAGGAGAAGGGCGACAAGATTGCCATGGCCAAGTTCTACGACAATGCCTCCAAGGATATGGCCAAGGTGCGGCAGGCAATCCAGGCCATACGCAACGATGAGCAGATGTCTGGCGCTCAGAAGAAGGAAGAGATTGATCGGATGAAGGTCTTGATCGGTGAGATTGCCCGCCAGATGGAGGAGGCTAGGCTGATGGTCAAGAAGAGTTATGCCGCTCAATAGTCATGGCCATGAGATCCCACTCTGTGAGCTTGTAGCGTGTATAAAACCCTCTGCTTCCTAACCCATGGTATCCAGAAGGCCCGGTATGGTGAGCCGGGCACAAAGGAATCACCAGCCA
>JACCEC010898064.1_pt1 | contig 58710 bp, 57 predicted proteins | sample 7450121 | NCBI WGS metagenome assembly JACCEC01 (sample SAMN15323455, study PRJNA562643) | freshwater metagenome | isolation source: river surface water | place: USA:Blue River Watershed | collected 2017-08-18
CCATGTGAAACTACTAATATTACATCATTATCCGTATGATTTAATTGTAAATAATCAATAAATGTTTTACAACGTATTAATACAGATTCATCAGATTCTGATGTGTCGATTTCATGTGGTTTTAATATTTTCGCTTCTTCTTTAGTAATATGAAAAGGTAACATTTCACGTATACCAAAATCCTTTTCTCTTAAAATTTGCAACTGACGTGGAACACAAGACGTAATGTAACTTGCTGTTTCAACAGTTCTTGTTAAATCCGAAGTATAACATGTAGTGAATTCAATATTTGAATCATGAAAAAATTTAGCAGCTTGTATAGCTTGTTGTATACCATCTGCGTGTAATAATGAATTTGTAACACCTTGTCTTAATTTTTGCTTATTTCCTTCTGTTTCACCATGACGCATTAAGTAAATAATCATTTTTTTTATTTAGTGTTGACATAAATTTTTTAAATAAACTCCAGACAGTCACAATGGTGTTTCCGAAAAAAATCTCCGGAAATTAGTTTTTCGAGAAAAAATTAAAAAATATAAAATTTATAAAATTAATTAAATTAATTAAATTTTTTAAGATGAATTGTAATAATACTAATGTTACCAATGTTAACAACGTCAATAAAGTTGACAATGTCAATGAAGTTGATGAATTAGATGATTTTTCAGTAAACTTCACAGATTCTGATAATTCTTCAGATGAATCAGATGAATCAGATGAAAAACCATCTAAACCAACAACAATTCGTCAAGTTATTGAGTTAAAGTATCACGAAGTTGTTATAAATGCAATTGATAGATCAGATGAATTGAAAGTAATTCATGAAATTGAATTTAAGACAATTCTTGGTCAAATTGAAGCAATTATAACAACAAGAAATATTAGTACAGTTAATGAATATTTAAGTATTCGTACTGAAGTATTTGATATTATATTCAAATTCATGAAATCACAAAATGGTAAGAGATATTTTGACATAAGTATGTTGTATTTATATTTTTTACTTTATATTTATAATAATTATGCAAATTCTCAATGGTTTGTACAAGATGTCATGTCATTTGTTACAAATATGTTACAAGAACGTAATACAGATAATAAAAACAATTATCGTGTATTTATGATGTTCAATGTAACAGATGATTGTAAAGTAACAGTTGATACTGAAAGAATGGATGAACATTATTTGTCATGTGCAAAAACAGAAGACGGTGTACGTGATGTCACACATCCACTTCGCAAATGGCATGTAGTGTGTGATTGTTCAAGTCATGGATGTTACGCAATACGTAGTGCTAGAAATGTAGCTGAAAGATTTAATAAATTGATTGGAAGTTCAAAGTTTGTTGGTAATAATAGTAATGGTAATAATAATAATAATAATGGTAATGGTAATAATAATAATAGTAATGGTAATAATAATAAAAAGAAGAATACAGAATCAAAACAATATGTATGTCCTGTAATGCTTAAGATATTAAGAAACAAAGAAGAACATCTTAAATGTGTTGCAATTTTTGAGACATTATTGTGTCATCTTGGTAAGAAGAAATTAAAATCTATTCCTGTATATGTATTACGTTGGGTTGTATCAACTGTATTTTATATTAATAATGGTATTCATGGTAAGATAGTGTATGATTTATTTTACAGTGCAGTAAGTAAAAAAGATTATACTGTATATGGTGAATATAAAAATAATGGTTCAGATGCATTCTATTGTAGTAAACCACATAATCTTATTGAACAGATGGTACATTATGTTCAAAATGTAGATAATATATTCTATTTAAAAAATTACACTGGTCCTGAAAGAATTAATCATCATTGTGGTAAACGTAAGAGAACAGTTGAAGAAGATGAAGAAGATGAAGAAGATGAAGAAGTTAAAATGAGTCCATTAGAACTTTTATCAAGTGTTGCTAAAAAAATGAGCAAAATGTAATATTGTTTTTTTGTATATTGTTAATGTTTTTTGTTTGTAAATAATAATAATGTAATGTATGAATTAATAATTTTTAAATACATCTAATAAATAATTATACACATGAATTTCATGGTCTTGTTCTAAATTGACATTATCATTACTACTTATTACGTTTTTTATTATTTTTTTCTGTTGTTTCTTTTTAAGACTTTTATTTGTTACACTTACAGTTGTTTCTTCCAAATCACGTAAGATGTCGTTTGTAATACGATTTTGTATTAAATTATACAATGTATAATATGACGTTCCTTTTTTAGCTTTACTAAGGAATATCATCGTACTTTGTTTGGAAGATATTAATTTAAAGAAATCATCAAAATGATCAATGATATAATTACAATAATAAACGTCATCTTTGTTATGTATAATATTATGTAAAAATAGTGCACATACACATGCTACATCAATAACATATCCATGTGCAATCCAATATTTAAAAAAAGCAGTAAAGATATCACATAACAAAGTAGATTCTTCAATATTATTCGACTTTGTTAGTAAATTTTTCATAACTTCACCACATAATATAGTACGTATGAAATGATTATGACCAAATTTTTTAGGATTACATACGAATAGATCATAATAGTACATGTAAATCCATGTAGAATTATGTAAATCTAACGATGCATGAATGACAATAAATATGACTTTATTAAAAACATGTTCAAAATACTCATGTTTTTCAAAATCTGGAAAACTCATGGAATGGAAGAGTAATAAAATAAAAGTTTTATATGTAATAATAAAATCTTCCTCATCTGTAATTAATTTTGGTTCGTAATAAATACTTAATAATTTCTGCATAATGTCATCAAGATTTGTATAATTTCTTACACTTCTACAAGATTCACATGAATCATCTTCATCACATAATGTACATAACTTTTGCATTTTTTATTTTTTTTTATTTTATATACATAATACACATTGTAGATAGACGTCTATTTTTTTTACTGAAAAGAATGACGCAATATTGACGTGACGTCAAAGAAAAACGCACTTTTTACGTGACGTCGAATGAAATTTCGAAGAAAAACGCACTTTACGTGACGTCGAATGAAATTTCGAAGAAAAACGCACTTTACGTGACGTCGACACCAGTAATAGCAGCTAATAATGAAACTGCACGTGCACATAGTGCTTCTACATTATTCATACGAATTGTTAATGAATTGATAGAGTTAACAATACCAGTTAAATCAGCACTGAATGTACTAGTTAAATTAACAGTAGTACCATTTGTAGTAACACCGTAGATATTACCATCTGAACCAGGATAAATAACACTACCATTTCTTAAATTAATTCTTTCAATACCAGAAATAACAGGAGGTATTGGTGTTTTTACAGGAAATCGTGAAATATATTGTGTTGTTGACATTTTAAAATGTTTCTTTTTTTTAAAAAATCATGTGAGACATTTTTTCCAAAAAAAAATAAAAAACACGGAAGGAGTTTTCAAGAAAAAAAAAGACGTCGTACTTTTTTGAAAACAAAAAATTAAGTTAAACTACTCTATTAAATTCATAAATTATTAAAAAAATGAATGTATTACAACCTACAACATGGAAGAATATGACTCGTTTTATTGAGGCATTAAATACTTCTTTTTTCAAATTAACGTCTCCATGTATTTTTTATGGTGCGAATGTTGTACAAATGCAAACACCAGATATTGTTGAAATTTTTGATAATCATGTTGCAACATTAAAAATAGATGGTGAACGTCACATTCTTTTTCTTTTTATTGAAAAAGATTTTAGTATACGTGCATTTGTAATGTGTCGTAATGGTACAATAAATGACATTGTCATTCCAAATTTTTGTACGTTACGTCGTGATACTTCAAAATTAACACCTGGTTATTTTAGTATATTTGATGCAGAATATTATAATGGACGTTGGATTGTATTTGATTGTTTAGTATATCGTGCATCAAAATTATTATGTACAAATAAAGATTTCACAGAACGTTTACGTGTATTACAATGTTCATTTGAAGAAGATTTTCAATCAGATTACATTCATGTAAAACCATATTTTGATGTAACTGAACGTAATCTTTATGAACGTACCGTGGCTTCATTAGGTTTTGATGTAGAACATGATGGTATTATATATCAACCTACAAAAGGTATATATCCAATAGGTTCAAATATGAATTTAATAACAGGACGTGGATTAAAATGGAAAGACGTTTGTACAGTAGATCTTGTACCAGAACGTATAAAATTATTTGATATACGTCGTTTACATACACAGGTGTATGGTGAACAAACAATATTAAAAACATATTGGAATAATTTAATTCATTCGAATGACTATTATGGTACACATGAATATAATTCAAATGTAGGTTCAACAATAATACATGGTAAATTTGAAATACCAACAGATTTATGTAAATTACGATGTGTATCAGATTTTTCATATGGTACAAATCCAATATTAATACCAGTAACATGTCGTTTACAAGATACATCATTAGATATACCATTATGTGTATCATTAACACCTGAACAACAAACAGGTGTAAAAGAATTTTCAATAGATCATACATTACAATTTGAGTATCAAAAGAATCGTGATGACAAGCTTGTATCACAAGCAAATAAAGGACGTACAGTAGCAGGTATATTATGGCAAGCTAAAAATTACAGACCTATTCAAGATTTTATTGAAGATCGTTCATTAATACCACCACGTATACAACATGTATTACCAGAAATAATAAGTAACTCAAATCATCAAATACAATTTCAAGATTTTATACGTGGGCTGTCATTTGATTCACATAATAAAACATTTATAGAAAATGAATTCAAGATCATACAAACAAAACGTCCAAAAACTGGTAATGGTATATTTCAATCATTACAAACACCAAATTATGAATGTAGTTCGTGTTTAGATGGTTTACATTATCAACGTTCAATAGATGGTATAATAAAGAAATATAAAAAATTAGATCCACCTGAACGTTGTACAATAGATTTTATTGTTGATTCATTGAAATTAACTGCATATGAAGAGGTTCTTCAAACAAAATCAGGTAAACCATTAAAATTATATAAAACTGATAATTTTTTTGCAACACGTAAGATTGCATCTGGACAGAGTTATTTCATACAATTACCAGAAATAGAAAAAAAGAGTGGATATGTATATCGTTTAGATACACGTACAGAAACACCTGAATTTTTTAATTGTCATGAATATCTCACACAAAATGAAGAACATGTCAATTTTTTAAAAGAGTATCAAAGTATATTGTCATCAACAAAACGTAAACGTGCTGATATACCAATAAAATATAAAGGTTATCGTTTTGTAGATTCATATGAATTCAAACCAGAAATTGAACGTAATGTTACAATGGATAGAATACGTCGTACTGTATTTGATGCATTACAGATTGGTGAAATTGTTGAAATTAATTATTGTAATTTTGGTCAGTATCATACAGGTAAAATTATTAGAATCGTTGATAATAAAATGGTAGATGTAGAATATGCATATAATGTACGTGCAATGAATTTTCATCATAAAAATGGTTATATTCCAATAATAATAGATGCACAAAAAAATAATATGTTACGTATAAAACGTCGTAAAACATTTGAATTTGATGGTTTTAAAATAGATTTTACACGTACAAAGAATATTGTAGATTTTAAACCAACAGAGAAACGTCGTTTACATCATTTAATGAATCGATGTGATTCGTATGAAGTAGAAGTAGAATTAAATCCACAAATAAAGAATAATGGATTATATATTGAACAATTACGTGAAGTATTACGTGATCTTTTTCAATTCATGAATTTAGATGAGAATGCATTTTTATTTGATCACATCACATTACCAAAAATTCCAGATAATTTACAATCTGTATTAACAGATTATTCAAAATATATTGGTTTTACAGATGATTTACATGGTATACATCCTGTATTTATAAAAACAATACAAGGTGTATCACGTATTGTACGTGAATCAGATTTTCATACTATGTTTGATGAAGAAATGGATTTATTATGTAACGGTGTAGATCATGAATCTGTTGAATTAGAAGTACGTAGTCATTTACATGAATTATCAATGTATGTAGAAATAAATGATTCCATTGTAAATGATTACATTGCACGTCGTATTTTTAAATTACTTCCAGATTCATTAAAATCAATTGGTATAGAATTATTTGCAAATAATATATGTTGGACAACACCTGATGAAACATTTCCATTATTATGTAAATTATTAGATGTTGAAATATTATTAGAATTTGTTGATGAAGATTTCATACAACAGTTACATTCAATGTTATTTGGTGTAACTATTAATGACATCCTTCCTTTTTTTAAAGCACCATTCCAATTTTCAAAAATGTTGTATCAATATTTTATAGAATCAACACAACATGCATGGTATGATGAACGTGAAGTATCATATGTATGGAATGATATTTTGTATTTTGGAAAACGTCTTGGAAATATGATGTATTATCATAATAATGTACATAATGATGTTCTTACATATCAAATACATCGTGATCTTATAAAATTAGCTGTGATTGTTGGTTTTATTCAAGAATGTAGATTACATTCGGTTTCAAATGATGTTAATATAATGAATTTAATGAAATTAACAGAAGAATATTGTTTATATACACCACGTAATTTAATGATGTCAATGGATGTTACTCATTTGAAAAATGTTGATATTATAATGTCTTTATAATGTAATGTAATTTGTATTTTTTTTGTATATGTACATAGTGTAAAAAATAATAAATAATAAATAATAATTCATAATTATTTAAAAATGAGTTTACAACAACTAATAATAGATAAACAAACAACAAGTTCAGAACCAAAAATTGTAGATAATACTGGTTTACAACAAATAACAAGTTCAGAACCAAAAACTACAACAACACTCCAACTTGTAGATAATACTGGTAAAACAGGTTATAGTGATTACAGTCCTACAAATCGAATATTAAACAATACAGATAATTTAATAACAGTTCCTTATTCATTTGGTTATTCAAATGCATTAAATAATATGTCAACAGTTGATTATGGTGTTAGATCACAATTAAATGATCTTTATTTTATGTTTAACACAACAAATGATTATATGAATTCAAATTTGGGTCTCATAAACAATTTTATGAAATCTGGTTCATTTAGTGATGTTAATAGAAAAATAGATGAATCTTTTCAAATGGCTGATTCATATTACAGAGAGTTCAAAGCTCAAGAAGGTGAAATTGATTATAGACTTGATGAGTCTTCAAAACAAGTAACAACATTAAGTAATAATGTAAATACAGTGTCGTCAAAATTAGATAAAATGTTCACAAATTTTACAATGTTATCAAATGCAAAATTTTGTATTGGTACAACATGTACAGATGTCAATTCATTTAAAAGAGTATTTGGTAGATCGTTTCAAAATGTATCAGCAAAAGAAAAATTAATTACAATGAGAGATAACACAATGTCTTCTGATGGAAAACCATTAGTATTAATTCCATATAGTTTTATATTTTATAATAATACAGGTGATTCTATAGACATGTCATTTGAATTTCTTGAAAAATTAAATACATCAAATGGAAATAAACGTTCTGTGCATGTACAATATTGTCCAACTACATTTAATACAACAACTCAACCACCACCTGAAACAATAACAACAATGTATTCTATGGACATCTTACCAGGTGTTGTACGTAAATATTTAGTATCTGTTGAAAGAATTCCAAATTTAATGTATTTTAGAATATTTGTTGAACAAAGTTTAACAATGTTAGGAAAAGCAGCAACTGTTACAAAAGCTGATGATCTTTTTGACATTTTAAATATTAATATGAATATTAAAACAGGATTTAAGAAAACACCAAATGGTAGTTTAATAACATTAAGTTAATCATCAATATGATCATCATATTTTTTATGTAATTTATTTGGTGAACGTAATAAAGATGAACGTCTTCTTTTTTTTACATCTGATATATCACGATATACTTTTAAAATAACTTTTTCAGGATCTGAATCTATTTTTCTTTTGAGATAATGTATAATTTCATCATTTGTCATTGAATCTAAGTCAAGTGATGAATATAAATTGTAATCACGTTGTGCCATTCGTAATAATTTTTTATGTACATCTGTTAATTCAAATGACGACGACATAGTTTTTTTTGATGTCTTACGTTCTTTTGTTTCCTTTTTTGACATTTTAGATTCTTTTGTTTCTTTTGTTTCTTTTTTTAATGACGTCCTTGATTCTTTTGTAGTTTTCGATTTTTTTGACATGTCTTTTGTAGCTTTCGATTTTGTTGTTTCAGATGTTTCTTTTGTGACATTTGACTTTGATGTTTTTTGTGATGTTTCTTTTGTGACATTTGACTTTGATGTTTTTTGTGATGTTTCTTTTGGTTTTTTAGAAATTAATAAAGTTTTTTTCTTTACTAAAAATTTTTTTGATTTCGTCATTTTATTTATTTTTACATAGTTATATACAAAAAATACAAATGTAAACAAACAATAATTAATGAATACTCCATTCTTTTTTACAATCAGCACATTTGAAAAATTGTGACATTGGTTCATCACTAGAACGTATTTGACGTAAACGTAAACGTATTCTTCTACTTTTACATGCATTACATTTGAATTCACCTTCAACTGTTGTTTTAAGATCAGCATCATCATCTTGTATTTCAAATGCTTTATTTAACATTTCAACACGTTCTTCTGCTGAATACATCCAATATTTATCTCTATACCAATTTGATGGAATTGTAGCATTTGGTTTTAATTCTTTAAAAATTCTAAATGTATTCATATAAGCACAAAATACACTTAAGGAACCACGTGACAGTTCCATAACTTTTTGAAATACATCTTGTCCAACTTGTTCAATTGCTAAATTTTGTAATTCATTTGAAATTGTTTGATCATTTTCTGATTCTAATAATGAATCCATTAAACTTTTTCTTTTTACTAACGACGTTGTTGTTGTTGTAGAAGAAGTTGTTGTTGTTGTTGGGTCTACTACGAATTCATCAGGAGAATCTTGAGTAATTTCATTCTTACCTCCAATACCATTTTTTTTCTTATTTGTTTCTTTTGGAATTGAATTTTTTGATGGTCTTCCACGTGTTTTCTTAACTTGTTGAACATTTGTAGACATTTCTTCAAATTATTTATATTATTCATTAAATTTTATAGTATTGTCAAAAAAGTACATTGTCTTTTTTAAAAAAAAATGTGGACAGACAAAGAAGAAGATTATCTTCGTAAAATTCATCACCAATGTAATGTATATCATTTGTATTACAATAAAAAATCATTAAGATATACATCGTTAAATCAACGATTTAATATACCAATATTAGTAATTTCTGCAATAAATTCATTAGTTGCAATTTCGATGCCAGAATTTTTAGATCAAAATTATGTTTCTATAATGAACGGTATTTTGTCATTAGCAACAGGAATATTAGGTAGTATTCAATTATTTCTTAAAATTAATGAAAAATTAGCAACATGTATTACAGTTTCATTAATGTTTCAAAAAATTGGATTAAAAATTGGAAAAGAATTAAGTATAGAACGTGATTTGCGTGTACCTGATGGTAAAGATTTTTTGATGGAATGTTTTACAGAATTTAATAATGCAATTGATAAATGTTATCCAATAGATCGTAAAATACCTAATCATTTATTATTATCATTTAAAGAACAATTAACAACACAACAATCAAATAACAATACAATAATAAGTTCATTGGAAACAGAAAATAATTCATTGGAACAAAATAGCAACGACGTGGATTACATCGAAGCTGAAAAGGAAATAAAAAATGAAGAAGAACTCGATAGAATTCTTAATGCTTTGTAGTATTACCGCAAGATGTGCTTTGTAAAAAAGCTTTCTTTTTACCATAAACCACAAGGTTAAGCAAAAGCATTGTCTTCACGACATCTTCTACCACGTGAATCATCGTCACGTTCTTCTGCACGATCACATTCATATTCGAGTTGACGGTCTTCACGTTCTTCTGTTGTTTCAGAACGGGTGTCTTGATCATCATGATCTTTGTCATTACGTGGGAGATAACGTGCGACAAACTTTTGAATTGTTTGTAAGGCAGATGGTGTTAATTTATCTTGACGTACACGTTTTGGAATAAATTTCCAATAGTTACGTTCATCAAATGATATACCAAATGATACAACCATACCAACAGGTGGAACATAAAAATTAGGATATGCAGGTATAGTTTTATATAATTTTAATTCACCTTCATGGAAGTAACTTAATTTCCATAAACGTGCTTTTAATGTAATAATAGGTAATACATGTAGATATACAGATGCATTTTCAGGTGGTGTATATTTAGCACATGGTGATTTTGGTGTTGGTACAGAACCTTGTACAAAAATAACACCATTTTCAGAATTATATGGGAAATTTTCAGGAGTATTAATAATATAATCAATATCAGATTCATGTGTATACACCATACTTATTTTTTCAACGAATGAATATGTATTCATTAACCATGCTTTATCATTTTGTGATAATGCAGGAATACGTATTGGTCCGAGGTCACTAAGAATAACATTAACAAAATTACGTGTAATAGAAGAATATACACGACAAACATCAAAAACGAATAATGCATTTAATGTATTAGGTGGAACTTGATTATTTTGAAGACGTGCTGCGACAGAATCACGACGTTGCATCTCGAGATGTTCAGGTAAATACACAGGAACTGTTTGATCAACTAAATCTGGAAATATGTATTTTACATTCTTATGACGATCAACAGAATACATATGTACAGTAGAATCAGCTTTATCAAATAAACATACAAATATTTCACGATTACCTTCAGGTTTTTTAGAAATAATTATATCATTATTTGGTAATTTTTTAGATACAATAGTTTGTCCTGGTTTAATATGACGAAATGGTGGTTCTTGATAAGGTAGATTTTTGTAATTGTCTAAATTATCAATTTGTGGGAATGCATGTAATTTAACTGCACTAATAACAGTGTCAAAATGAAATTTACTCATGTTTCTTTTTTTTTATTTACAAATTAAACATAATGATTAACACAAATTTTATACAAACAAATAATACTTAATATTTAATATCTTCTAAATTTTTTAAATATTCATAAGATAACAAACGTGGTGCAGGACCTTTATGTTCATTTGATGGAACATAATTTATTTCAGATTGTACATCAGGTGGGAAATGATTTTCCTGCATAACACTATTATTATTACCACTACCACTACTACCACTACTACTATTAACACCGTTATTATTTTTTTGTTGAACTCCTGTATCAATTTGTAAAACTCTTGGTATAGAAGGACGTTCACTTGGTAAGTCAATATCTGTTGATGATGACCATAAACGAAAATCATCTTTACGTTCATTCATAAATGCCATAATACGTCGTAAAGATAATTCTGTTGTATTTTGTGGTGTCGATGATGATGTCATTAACATTTTTTTAATATTTGAATTTTCTGATAAATCATTTTCTTTTATATAATCTACGAACAATGGTAATTCTTTACATATATTTTGACATTTACCTTCTCTTTTTTTTTGATGATATTGATTACAAAAAATACATAAAATAGAATTACTACAACGCACGTATTGACGACGTGGTTTTTTATTTGTAGTTGGTGAATCTTCGGATTCAGATGATTCGTCCGACATTTTTATAGTGAATTCATTCATTTTATTCAATTTAAAAAAAAAGACAGTGTACTTTTTTCAGACAGTCCATGAAAATACATTGTCCTTTTGATTTTTTTTTTACAAAAAAATAGAGTCAAACTAATAACTAAAATGTCATTATAAATTAAAAACAAATGTCATGCGAACATTTGAGTTATTACCTAGATGATGATGAATGTCATATTATATGTAAAGAGTGTGGTCAACATTTAAAAAAAATTTCATCAGATACAAATGAGATTGAATTTGAAAAAGGTGGTAAAAGTAGATTTGGTATTATATCTAATAATTCAACATCAGATTTGACATCAAATTCAAATAAAAAAGGAGAAGTCATTTTAGATGTTTCATTACCATATGAACCACGTACAAAAACATCATTAGGATCAGGTGAAATGGATGAAATATCAAAAGAAAAACAACGTAATATACGTACAGAAAAACGTATAGAAGAAGAAGTATTACAAAAATTAATAGATCCATTACGTTTTTTACATCCACCAAATGCAATATTACAATTACGTAATGCTGCATCGAGTATGTTATATATATTAATGAAAGATTCACCAGAAGAAGAAGAAGAAGAAGATTCAGATGAATCACAATCAGAATCTGAAGAATCAACAACAAACAAAAAACGTAAACGTTCGAATCCTAAAATGAAAAATCGTGGATGTCGTAAAAAAGCAGTATATGCACATTTAATAAAACGTGTCATTTTATGTTTTTTACCAGAATATAATGAATGTGATTTTAATAAACGTATATTACTACCATATTTTGGTAATAATATGACATTAAAAGATATAGCAATGAAAATAAAAAAATATGGTATACCATTATTTCGCGAAACATTTCCAGATTTTGATCGTCATTATGAAAAAGATTTAGAACGTCATTTAAAATGTAAAATACGTAATATTTTGAATGATCTTATAGAAAATGGTGTATATCGTCATGTATATACATTGAATGAAGATTATTATCGTATCATAGATTTCGTAGGTAATTTTATATTTAATGATTCAGTAAAATGTAAATTACAAAAATGGGATTTTTCAACACAAGTAGGTGTTATAATAAGTTATTTAGGTATATCAACACCAGAAGAAATAATAGATATAATTAAAAAATATGATGATCGTTGTGTATTATCAACAACAATACATACACGTTTACGTTCAAATGAAATTAAAGAAGTAATAGATAATGCATTTGTAAATTCACCAAAATACTGGAGTAATCTTTTTAATAATTTTACACAAGATCGTTTAAACCTGCACTTGCAAGAATCGCATCAGTAGTACGTGGTCCATTGTATTCAATTCCATTAATTTTAATAGTTGGAAAATACATAATACCATCTTTTTCAATACGTTGTGGATTTTGTGTAGCTTCAATTTGTTCTGTATGTATATTTTTGTTTTTACTAGTTAATTTAACTAATTCATCCCATGTTTTTTGAAAATCTTTACAATGTCCACATGATTCGTATGAATAAAACAATATAGATACGTCTTTTACATTACCAAATGTTTTTTTATTTTTTTTATAATAATCAACTGCACCTATAATTGCTAAAATAATTGAAACAATTGCAATACCAATACCAAGATATACACTTAATGAATGTTCAACTTTTTGACCAAATTTAGTTAATCTTAACATATTTCTTACAAGACCTAAATTAATTTTCATTTTATTTATTTACACACGAAAAAAATTACCAAATTGTAATTCTATAACACGTTCTGCTTCTGCAATTTGAACATTCGTAGATTCTGCATGTTTTATTGTTTTTGATGATTTCCACCATATATATCCAAACATTATAATACATAATATTACACCTATAATTAACCATATTGTTGTTAATGTTAATCCAACTTCAAATACATCTGCAATTTCACCCATACCTACTTCTGCTGTTTCAATAGGTTTTACTGCTTCTGGACCTATTTTATAAACAAATGCTGTAACACATCCTGTTAATTTTTTAAAAAAGAATGGTATTTTAAATTTATTTACACGATATTTTGCGGCATTATATGCTGCTGTAGCTGTATGTGATTTATTAATATGATTTGCTAATAAAATACGTCTTGCCCATAATGGAATTTCTTCGATTTGTTCTTGTTGACAAGAAGTAAAAATAGATGAAAATAATCCACAAGATTTAATATCTGGTATTTCTTCAACTTTTGGAATGTTTCCAATTATTGACGTACCTAAATATTTTACAGTATCTATTACACGATTTTTTAAATTTTCAGTTGAATCAATATGTGTCATAATATTGACAGCTGTACGTATATTTTCATATGAATTTGATGAAAAATTTTTAATGGTTTCAATAGAAAACTGTTCGATTGTTGAAGTTGACGTTTGTGTGATTTGATCACCAATTTTTTCAAAAAAATCTTCTTTCTTTCGAATGATAATTTCACGTAATAAATCTAATGAAAAATTATCTTTTTCTGTTAAAACAATGATGTCATCAATAAAACCAGATACACCAAACATTTTTGATAATTGTGATGCAAAAAGAATGACTTCAATAATATTAATTGCTAATTGTTCGGAAGTATTTGCACTTAGTACTTTTTCAAAATCAAATGAATCTTGTAGTAATGCAATGGTAGTTTCAACTAATTTTTTTGGTAAATCAAATCCAGCAGATTTTACAATTTTATCAAATGCACTTTTTTGTTCAATAAATACAGCTTCAATAACGTGTGTTGCAACAACTGATGCAGCAACACTTGTGAGACCAAGAATACCAACACTTGAAACAACAAGACCTTCTGGAGAAGGATTTTTTAAGAAATTCGTACATGACCCTATGACATCACGATAACTTAATTTTGTTTTTATTGCTTCATCATATAAATGACCAACATAATCATATGTTTGTATGAGATCACGTGTAATTTCTTGTAAATGTTGACGTGTTGAATTTTTAATTGGTATGACGTCTTCAATAATAGGAAATGCATTTGTTGTTGATTTTGCATTTGTTGTTGTAAGTTCTTGTGCTTGTGGTAAACTATTGGGTGAACGTGGTCGATTACGTGTTACAATTAAATTACCACTATCAATAGTAACACCAAAATGTGATTTTTTATTAAATACATGTGTCCAAAATTGATGATATACAAGAAAACTTGTAAGAATATGTTTTTGTGATTGAAGATCAAGAACTTGTGTTTGCATTTTTTATTTATTTTATCTAAAAGAAAAAAAAAGTAATTACACTTGTACAACAAGAGGTGCAGTTGAACTTATAGGTGCATTTTGTTCGTTTCTTTTGATCTTTTGAGTACATCTGTATTTACAATAAAAATATGTAACACCAACGACACCAATAACAATAGGTAACATAATTGCAACAACTTGATTTGTTTGTGTATCTGTATAAATAAGGTCGTCGTCAATTGTAACGTTATTCATTCTTTTTTTTTCTTTAATTAATAATAAAAAAAAAAATCAAAATGACCGATCTTGAATTCTTACAATTACTTATAATTTTAACAGTGTTTTTTTGGATTATAATCAATGTAAAGAAGAATAAATCAAAATTTGCAGCAGGTCCTTCATTAACATTACCATGGAATTTTAATTTGGAAAAAAATAAGTTATATTTATTTATGAGAGATCCTTTATCATTTGATTTACAATTTAATTATCGTACAGTACCTTCGACAACAATCAAAAAGTACAATTGGGATTTAAATAATTTTAATTATGTGACAAATCGTTTATCAATAAATATGGATGAATCAACACGTTTAGATCAATTATCCACTGTAAATTCTATAGTAAAATTACAAAATGATTTAGTACTCGACATCAATTTAGTGATGCAAAATATAAGATCTATATATTCGAAAGATAAAAATTACGATATAAAACTAGATAATACAGCTGTTACATCAATTGATATAACACAAGTTTCAAAATATAAAATGTTACAAACAGGCAAACCAAATGGTAATTTATTACTTTGTGGTGATTTTGAAACAACATATAATGCAGATGGTTCATTATTAATGCAACCACAATATGTATGGGAAACATCACCAACATATGATCAATTTACTGGAACACAAAAAAATAATGACATCAAAGGTAGTGTAATTTTTTATCAAAATTACGGGGATGAATATGATGTATATGATGAAACAAGTGTAAAATATTACGGAGGTTTAGCAGCATTAGGACGTGCTACAAAAGACTTTAATAAAGATGAAAAAGCAGCATACGAAGGAGAGGCACCAATGTGGTCAGAAGATGGGTGGAAACAAGCATGGAATTCATTTGAAGGTCAAACAAATTGTGCAACAGAAATGTGTAAAAATTCAAATTATCTGGGTTATCCTGTTGAAAAAGGTAATTATAAAAATGATTATACATTTGTATATCGTTCATTTCCACCTGGTATGCCAGATGGTAATTTAAATGGTAAAGCAGCTGTTTTATCATATATTAATATGAAAAATAGTTTTAATAGTAATATAATACCATATATACGTCAAAGTGTTCAATTAAAAAAAAATGTTACATATACATTAAGTTTTTTTTATTTTGGTTTTGTGCCGTTATTTGTTAATTTTATAGATTTAAATGGTAATAAAACATTAATTATATCACAAGAAGATATTGGTTATAATCATTGGTTATATCGTTCAGTTGATTTTCAAGTATCAAAAGATTCAAGTTATTATATAGAATTTATTTTGAATATAGTTGGTGATGAAAAAAAATATTATGGTACCGATCCTGAAAAAAATAATCATAAATATCACGGACGTGTTATGATTGATGATGTAGTGTTAGAAGTAAAAGATACAGCTACAACTTTTCCAAATTATTCATTATTTAATTTTTCAGAAGGAATACGTGATTCTGAAATATATTTAGTATTAAATGGTAAAACAAAACGTTTTGACATAAATAATTCGACAGATTTAAATGTTGTAAATCAACGTCGTAGTTCTATTTTACAATTCATAATAGATTCTTATATTTCTTAAAAAAAATACTATGAAAGTTAATAAAAAAAAATGAAAAATTCAATTAAAATTATTATTCTTTTAATATTTTTGTATCTATTATATTTAATTTTACGAAGTAACGATACAAAATATAATCGTTCTACATTTAATATTCCTTTTAATGAAAAAGATCTTATGCAAAAAAATACGGTATACATTTATGTCAACAATCCATTTCGTAATATAGATGACACTCGAGTGTCATTAGATACATTACGTAATGTAGATGATCCAACAGATCGTACAAAAATGACTGATCTTTTACAAGTTTATTTTGATATTCAAAATATGTATTATCAATTATTACCTGATATCAATTCTACAATCGATCAAATAAAAAAATTACACAATTATACATTTAATTTACATACATCTGCATTATCTGTTGTTGATTTTTCAACTGAACAAACATATAAAGATATAATGTATGAATTATCAAATGTACTTGATACTTCAAAACAAACATTTGCATCGTTGGATGATTTGAATATAGCTGGTAATATTATTATAAAAGGACAAACTATTTATGAAACAGATTCATTAGGTATAAAATATATAAAAACAGTGAATGGAAACACAACAATTAAAGCAAATACAACAGCTTCTTTACCAATAATTTCTTATATACCAAAATTTAGTAATACGTTAATACCAGGAATGTATGTACAATTTGATAATAATTATTCATTTTTAGTAACAGCTGTAACACCAAGTAATGTAACAATACAGAATGTAACATCAAAAGATTTTACTTTTGTAACAAATAATACATATAAAATTTTTAAAATTCAAGGACCACCTGTATATGTTTTAACAAATTGGTTATATGATGCAAGCGTTGCTCAAAATGAAATTGTAGTGGTATTTAATAGAAAGGTGTTGTCATTACGTGATAATACATTTGATTCAAATATTTTTACATTACGTTATGATAAAAAAACCACACAAGTAAATGAAGCACCACCATACGTTAACTTTCGACGTCAACAATTAAAAACTCATTTTTTAAAGAATTACATTTTTTAATCAAAAATAAAATACTTGGTGTAATGTAAAAAAAATGACATTTATTAAAATTGCATTGATACTTATTATTGTGATATTAATATATCAAGTAATTTTTCAATTATGGTTATGTTCTAAACGTTCATCATTTAATACGTCAACAGATACGTTAACAAAATTAACAAAAAATGAAAAAAATGTAATGTATATGGCAATTCAAAATCCATATGTAGTTACTACAATAACAGAACAATCAAAAGAAGAAGATATTATAAGTTTTCAAAAAGATGTAGCGGCATTACAAAAATTCAAATACGACGTTTTAGTTGATTTATATTCAGTTGATAATTTTATAAAAAGTGTTTTAATTAATTACAATTACACTTTCGATCCAAGTGTAACAACATTAGTTGATTTTTCAAAAGAATCAAAAGTATTAACTTTTCAAATTGGTAAATTATTATGGGATCTTTGTCAACTAACTTCATTTAATGACTCTATACGTTTGATGTCAACTGAAAATGATTTAAAAAATGCATATTTAAGTTTTATTCGTCCTAAAAATTTAATAAAAAATGGTCAATTTAGTACAAGTTCAACTATGACTTCTAAAACATGGATTGGTTATTCATCAACATTATTGTCAAATTGGAGTGCATCTGGTAGCGTTCCAATATATAATGACGTTACGACATGGAATTCTATTGTACCACCAACAACAACAAAACAAGGTGTAGGTATACAAGGTTTAAGTTCATTATCACAAAGTATTCAATTAATTACTGGTAAAACATACGTTTTGTATTTTTCCAATTCTACACGTCCTGGTAATCGTGATAAAGATGCACTTGATGTTACATTAAAAAATACATTTTCATATACAAATAATAATGTAATTACAAAAACAAATCCAATTGAAGTATCATTAATTATTAATGGTAATAAATCGATTATAGGTATTACACTTGCTACAGATTCTTCAAAATGGAAAGATGAATTTATGTTCTTTGATGTACCTATGAATGGTATATATACATTAACTTTTACAGGATTATGGAATAATTCAGGTAATACAGATCGTTCTGGATTAATAACAGATGTAATCGTAAGTGACATAACACCATTTGATTATCCATCAGAAGTGTATAAATGTGAAAAACCATTAATAACATCAGAACCATCAATAAAATCAATAAATTCAACACGTGGTTCACTTGATGTATCGATGGTAACAAAGATGTATTCGTTATATAAAGTAACAGAAGTAACACCAACAATTGTAACAGAATTACAAAGTATAAGTCCTACACAAGTATTAAATGAAGGTGGTAATTCAATTACATTAAAAGGTAAAAATTTAAATGGCGCAACAAAAGTAACTATTGGATCACAAGCTGCAACATCATTTGTTATTAATTCATCAACACAAATAACAGCAGTAGTACCAAAATCAACATCTACAACACCTGTTGATATAGTTGTAGAAACTCCACAAGGAATATCTACATTAACAAAAGTATTGACGTATGTAAGTGCTGTTTCTGTTGCAAAATTTTTAAATCAAGGTAAAACAAGTTTAACTGATGAATACGGTAATATTGTTTCAAAATTTACAAGTGGTATAACACAACTTGCAGCAACACCAACAGATTACGTTAATAAACCAATAAATCCATATTTAAATAATTATGTAAAATTTCCAGATGGTACATACGCGTTTGTAATGGCAGATGGTAAAGTTAGACGTATAGGTACACAAAGTGACGTTATGACATATATACAAGGTAAAAATGGATGTCCTATATTAAATGATACATCATCATCAAGATTTACAGAATCAAGCACTCGTTCCCATAATTCATTTAATGTATTACCATCAAATGATGTAAAAGATTTACCTGTATACAATCCACCATTAGTAGACGGACCTAAATTATTTAATGGTGAATCATGTTTTACAGATGGTACAACAATAACATATACAAATGATTATGCAGATAAAATAACAAATTTAGATGCAACAGGTTTCGATTTAATAGGTTCGGGTGCATCTGCTGGAGTTGCAGGTTATACAGTAGACCAGTGTAAAGCAAAATGTACAGAATTAACGGGTTGTAAAGGTTTTGTACATAGAACATCTGATAGTCGTTGTTTTCCTAAATCATATTTAAACTTTGCTACAACATCGAATGGTATTGACATGTATAGACGTAAAGCTATTGATCAAAATAAAAAAGATGTCACAAATGCAAATGAAGTAAATCCTTATATAAATAAATTTTTATATCAAAAAAATACAAACATGTTTTATGTTGCAAATGATGGTACTTATTACGATTCATGGGGTAAAAAAGAAAATAGTTCATTAGGTGGATGGAATACATGTCCAACAGCAAAACCAAATGAAACTGATGGTTCTGTGAAATGGCAAGATGTAGGAATCGATTATACAAAATTACAATTTTATTCACCATCATTAAAACTTGATACATCACGTAAGTTAACAACAGGAGATTTATGTGTCATGCGTGGTGTTCCTAATCCATTATTAAAACAATATATTCGTTATAAATCAGGAGTAATGTTTTATGTACAAGTAGATGGTATAATGCGTAAAATACCAACATGGTATATTTTAGAATCATTATCAGGTAAAAATGCATGTCCATTATCAAGTGATTATGTACAATTAGATACAGATGATTACAACGTAATAAATACAGTATATAATTTTAATCCTCCATTAAAACTTGGAACTGATTTAGTATATGGTGATTATTGTATTGCACCAACTAAAAATCCATTATTAGATAGATTTGTACAAGATACGAATCAAACATATTATTATATAACAACATTAGGTTTAGTAAGACAAATACCAAATAAATCTGTTTTAGATAGTATAAAAGGTAAAAATGGTTGTCAAAATATTTCAGGATTAACAAGTACAAATTTTAATGAAACTGATAAAACAAAAATTATTTTATTAGGTGTCGATGATTATAATAAATTAGGTCCATATACACCACCATTATTACCAGGTACTGACATGGGATATAATGATTATTGTACAGGTTTTACACCAAAATTAACAGATATTTCAAAATTAGTATTAACAACTGTTACTTCACCAAATTATACAGGTTTATACTTTGAAAATTCAATTGCAATTAATGAAGTAGTTCTTATTTTTAATGGTATACCTTTAATATTAAATACAACAATGTCAGAATCACAACGTAAAGAAGCAATATATACATTTATATTAAAAAATTATTTTTAAAATTTCTGTTGACATATATTAAAAAAAATCAAAATGACCGATCTTGAGTTATTACAATTACTTATAATATTTACTATTTTTTTTTGGATTATAATAAATATTAAATCGAAATCAAATTTTACACGTGGTCCAACTGTAATTACTCCATATGATTTTAATATTGAAAAAAATAAAATTTATATATATATGAAAGATCCTCTTTTATTTGGTTTAGATTATACATTTACAGAATTTGTTAAGAATGATTCTAAATATTTTACAAATACACCTACTTACACTTTTACAGTAGTAAATATACCAACAACAATTACGTCATCCAAAGAAGATCGTGATGCTATTCGTAAAAAAATTGATGATGTTGTAGTATTACAAAATCAAATAGTAGAAGATGTTAATGATTCGTTAAAACAATTCAAAGATTTTTATAATGTGACGAATATTTATTTCGATCAAACTTCAAATAAAAAAATTGATATTACACAAACAAATAAATATAAAAGTTTAATTTCAGGTAATATAAATGATTCAAATATAATAAAATGTGGTGATTTTGAAACAATAAGTGTTACTAATATTGATGGTAGTGTCACAACTACAAATCCATCAGGTTTAGTGACGACTACTAAAATTGATAAAACAAGTACAAAAACACAATTATCTGGTTATTGGGAAATACCAACAGCTGTTAATCTTGGAGTAGTTAATAATTATATTTTGGCACAGGGAAAAAAAATGCCTTTTGCATGGAACAATCCACTTATTGAAATGAAAGTATTTTTTGGTTATCAAAGTTTTCCTGTACCTTATGAAGGTATGGCAGGTATTGATTCTTCATATAGACCTATTGCAAGACCAGTTTTTTTAAGTCCAAGTGCTGCAGTATTATGGTATGTAAATATAACAACATCGACGTCATCATATCCTTTACCATTACCATATCTTCAACAAAAGATTGATTTAAAAAAAGATATAATATATAAATTGTCATATAATTTCTTAGCACATAATGAATTCGATGTAAATATAATAGACGCTAATGGTATTATACAAACAATTACATCATATATTGGTGAAACATTAACAGCAAGTAGTAGTACATCTGAATCTGGATTATATCGTTGGAGATATAATGAAGTTATATTTACTTCACCATTCACTGGTACAGTGACATTACAATTTATAAAAACTACAACACGTCAACAATATGTGAATGTATATATGGCAATAGATAATGTTGTTTTAATGCCAAATGATGTAGGTATAAAATCATATTATCCATATAATTACTCAGAAACACTTTCAGATAATGAAGTAGTAATAATGATGAATGGTAAATATAAAAGATTGAATACAAGCGTAATAAATGAATCAAATGATTTTTCAGTTAAAAATACAAGACGTTCTTCTATTCTTGATTTTATAAATAAATATTATATCAAATAATAATAAAAAAAAAGAATGTCAGTCATTCAAGTACTTTTAATTTTTCTTTTTGTTTGGTTCATAATTTCGTTTTTCTATACAAAACGAAAATTCGGAGTTTCAGGACCTGAAAGAAAATTGATGAATCGTAACATGATATATATATATGTAAAAAATCCATTAAAAGATGAATTTGATAATTATCTTACAGTTTCTGAAGATTTAACGAATGATTTTATTGCTGATAAATATTATAGATTAGTAAATATTCAAAAAACAATTATTGAGGATCTCAGTATAATTAATAGTTATTTTAAGTCACTTAATGATTATAATATTCGTTTTCATTCTTCTGCTTCAAAAATTTTAAATCTAGAAAATGACACTTTTTTAAAAAATATATTATCAGAATTACCTTTAAATATTACTCCACTTGTACAGGAATCGTTTACAAGCAATATTACAGATTTAAAATCAATAGGTATAATTCAATTAAAAAATAATTTTCAAATGGATCAATCTGATATTAAAATTACACCAGGATCAACAACTACTATAAATGTATATTATGCAGATTTAAGAGTTAAAACTATACCATCTAATGTATATATAAGTATAGATTATGTTAATTTACCAATCAAGGAAATAAAATATGACACAAAAGGTAAATTAGATAAAATTGTAGTTTTAAATAATACAACAGAAACGTTGAATATTTTAATAAATACAGACTACAATATTACAATTTCAGATGATCAAAAATCGAATGTATTAAATGAATTTTTATTTGATCAAAGTCTTGATGACGAAGAAGTATTAGTAGTTGTAAATGGAAAACAATTATCAGTAAAATCAGACGAAATTGAAAAAACATTAATGGATTATAGACCATTAAATTTCAATAATATGGATATACTTGATAAGACTTATACAAAAGTTGGATGTTATCCAATGGGTAATGTATATAGTAGTGTTATAGGTGATACATATGGTTTAGATAAATTGTATTGGTTAGGTAATAATATGACACCTTATGAATGTAAAATCGCTGCAGAAAAAAAGAATTTAAATTATTTTAGTTTGTCAAGAACAAAACCTCCAACATCTTCTAACCTTGATTCAGATGGAAGAATTGTTTATACTAAAAGTATGTTAGATGGATTATCTTATAGTAATAATGTTTGTTATGCATCAGCTGCTTTAAATAGAGGTGGTACAGGTATAAATTCATCAACACAAGGTGGTGATTGTTCTGATGTAAATAATGTAGCTGACCAACTAGTATATGAAAAAATTAATATGAATACTGACGTAGTAACTATTATCGAAACACCACCATATAAAAATGCAAGACGTCAAAAAATTTATCAATTTTTGTTGAAATCATTATTTTAAAAATTCTTAATGGTAATATAAAAAAAAATATGAACACATTTGAATTGATTCAGATCCTTGTTTGTTTTTTTGTGATATATTATTTGATTAAATATTTTATTTCAAAAAGATCAACATTTGGTGTTATTGGTGATTTAACAGTTACATTACCAAATGATAAAAATGTATTATATATGGTAATGTTAAATCCATATGTAACAACAACAGTAATTGCTACTTCACCAAAAGATACAATTACTAATTTTTTTACACAAATTCAGAATTTAATGAAATTAAAAAATGACACATTAAATAGTATATATGATGTAGAAAAATTTATTAAAGGTGTATATTCAAATTATATTTATACATATGATAAAAGTGTTACAACATTAATTGATTTTACAGATGAACCTTTAAATAAAACTTTAAATGATTCTTTAATTGTATACAACCTTTGTGCAAATAAAACATACGAAGACGCTGTAAATTATTTAATGAAATATACAGATTTATTAAAAAAATATACAGAATATATACGTACAACAGGTAATGTTATACTTAATGGTCAAGTAAATACACCTATTATTAGTAATTATCAATTAAGTGTATCGTCAATACCAAATTGGACTACAGGTTCATTATTAAATAATTCATCTTCATATGGATTTGTAATACCTTATCCTTCTACAACAAATCAAGCTATATTATTACAACGTACTGCTAGTATTTCACAAAATGTAAATTTAAAAAAGAGTACATATGTATTATCTTTATTCTCTACTTCAAGACCACGTGATGGTGTAGGAGATAATTCAAAGTACAATATGTACACATTTTATGATTCAACACAAAAAACATATAACATTACAAAATCGAATCCTATTGAAGTTTCATTGAAATATACAACTATAACAACTACTAAAAATGATTCTAAAAAAACTTCAGGAACAAATACTACTACAATAAAAAATAATCTAAATACAACATCCAGTGTAACAGAAGTTATAACAGAAACAACAGTAACCACTACAACAAATGTAAAAACAGTTATTGGTATTATAATACCAAAAAATTGCATGAAATGGCAACAAGATCTTATAATTTTTGACATTCCTGTTGAAACAACATACACATTAACATTTTCAGGAACATGGGGTATTGATGATCGTTCATCTGCAATTACAGATATAATATTGTCAAATGTAACACCTTATGATTATCCCACAAAAGAATACAAATGTGTAAAACCAATTTCAAACACATCGTCACAATTTATTAATTCAACACGTATGAATGATGTAAAAGACGCATATAAGGTACAAGATCTTATCAATGTTACAGGTAATGATATATCATCATTTGTTGTTGAAACATTGACAAATTGTAAGAATACATGTGATGTAAATAACAATTGTTTAGGTTTTGTTTTCGATAACTCAAATAATAAATGTACTTTAAAATCATCTGTTACAACTACAACACCATCAAAAACAACAACGTTATATTCAAAAATACCAAAGAGAACATATTCACCTTTTTTAAATAAAAATGCATCTGGAAATGATATAATAAGTGTACCAATTGTAAATGCAGTAAATACACAAATTAATAATATTGATGTATGTGTTAATGCTTGTGATCTTACACAAGGTTGTAAAGGTTTTGTACTTGACAAAACAGAAAATAAACAAAGGTGTTTTCTTAAAACTTCCATAGGAACAACAACAGATAATGCTGTATATGACACGTATTCTTTAGTAACATCTAAATTCACTGCAGACGTAACACCTACTACACCTACAACAGTAAAACTACCTTACAATAATATAATATTCGATACGTCTCTTAAAATAACAGAAGTAGTATTAGTATTTAATGGAATTAAAAAATCAATAACAGTTGATATGACATCAACTGATCGTAAAAGTGCTATTTATGATTTAATAGTAAAAAATTACTTTTAAACAATGTAATTAATTTTTGTAAATATTAAAAAAAATGAAAGAAAAATTATTAAAAAAATTACTTGGAATCGTACAATTTCATGAACATGATGATCATCTCAAAATTCAAAAATTTTTTAATTGTATTCATCAAGAAGAAGAAGATGACGTTGACATGTTAGAATATTTTTTCACATGTATGTTACATCCTTTATTTTATACATCTTTTGAAAATCCATCAATTTTTATTACACATTCAAAAACATATGAATACGTCATGAAAACATGTGGTAATTATTTTTCAAATACACCTTCATCTTTATTATATGGTATGTATTTTGGATATATACAATATCAATATATGTTTCATAATGATTCACAATCAGATGTACAATTTCAACGTAAAATATTGGAAAATTTGTTAATGATGTCAATGTTAATACCACATATAACGACACGTTACTCAAAAAAATGGTTACAACGTTTTATTGAAAGAGGTGATTTTATTAAAGTATTCTTACACTTTTGTCATGATCTTGAAAATTATGAACATTACATAGATGTCTTGAAAAAATCAACATATTTACAAGATTGTTTCAAGAATTCTTTAGTTACATTAGAAGTATTTTTTAATTATCTTGCAGATACATTACCCACACAATGGTTAAATCAAATGATTCAACAAAAAGACGTGTTACTTAAAATGTATAAATTAGGTTATTTAAAAAGTGTCATGTCATTTTTATTATTTCGTACATATGATTACTTTGAAAATCATTCATTAACATGTTATGAACTTGAAAAAATTTTTAATTTCATAGAAAATTCATCGGGTATACATGATTTTCATGTTGATCATTTAGAACAAATTCTGAAAAAGAAACAAAAAAATAAAAAAAATAAAAAGAAAAAAAAGAATACTACCAATTCACATGAATCGACAGATTCAAAAGAAGATTTGGTAGTATTAGATTTAAAAGAAGAATCGACAGATTCAAAAGAAGATTTGGTAGTATTAGATTTAAAAGAAGAATCGACAGATTCAAAAGAAGATTTGGTAGTAGTAGATGTAAAAAAAGAATCAACAGAATCATTGTCTTCAATAGATGTAACGCCAGATGTTAAAGACATTACTTATTATTATGATGAATCAAATGAGTTTATAGATTTGTATAATACATTGTCGTGTTTAGAATTGTAATATTAAATTATGTGTGTAAATAAATAAAAAAAATGAATGAATACATTTTAGGTGATGTTCTTGGTACAGGACAATTTGCAAAAGTATACAGAGCAAAACATAAAACAAGTGATACATCTGTTGCATTGAAAGTAATTAAAATAACAGAAGAAAATCGTCAAGACATTTTAAATGAAATAAGTTTACATTGTGATCTTAAACATGACAATATTGTATACCTTCATGGTTATTTTCATAATATTGAAAGACATAAACGTAAAATGAAAAATACATTTGTGTTCGTCATGGAAATTATCGAAGGTAAAGAATTATTTGATGTAATATCAGAAGGTGTTACAGTACAAAAAGCACGTAGTTATTTTCGTCAAATAACAAATGCTATTGATTATTTACATCAACATGATATTATTCATCGTGACATTAAACCTGAAAATATTATGATTACAAATAACGACGTGTTGAAATTAACAGATTTTGGTTTGTCAAAACGTTGTAAAAAAGATGATTTTTGTGATACATATTGTGGTACAACAGATTATTTAGCACCAGAAATTGCATCAGAACGTTCATATAATTATTTTGTTGATATATGGTCATTAGGAGTATTGTTATATGAAATGTTATATGGCGATGCACCTTTTTATTCAACAAATAAAAAAAAGATAATATCAAATATACGTAACGTAAAATACACATTTCCACATGACGTCGATGAATTTGCACAAGATCTTATAACAAAAATATTACGTAAGAAACCTCGTGAACGTCTTCAAATTGAACAAATTTTACAACATCCTTTCTTAATGACAATTGATGAAGTTGATGAATCATCAATGAATTCAAATGAATCATCTAATGAATCAATAAAATCAAATGAATCAATTATTGCAGAACATACGTAAAAAAAATTTGTATGGATAATTATTAAAATAAATGTCAGAATTATTAGATAATCCGAATGCTGCAAATGGTATGATGACAAAAACATGGGGACCTACAGGTTGGGTGTTTTTGCATAGTGTTTCATTTGGTTATCCAATGGATCCAAAAAAATTTGATGTTGACAACAACTTACCAGAAGGAACAACAGAGGAAAGATATCGTAAATTTTTTGAACAAATAGGATACGTATTTCCATGTAGATATTGTCGTGAATCCTATCAAGAATTTATAAAAGAAATTCCAATACAAACAGAATCACGTGCAACATTAACAAAATGGTTATACGATATTCATGAACGTGTTAATAAAAAATTAGGTGTAAATGGTGGTGTTACATACGAAGACGTAGTAAAACGTTATGAAGGTTATCGTGCAAAATGTGATGCTAAAAAGAAAGGATGCACAATTCCTTTAAAAAATGCTATGAAACAACGAGTTTGTGTTGTTGTGTATAATGAATTTAGTATTTTTGTAATTGTAATATCAATAATATTTATTATTTTATTAATTTATTACATTCGTGGCAACAAAAACAAAGTTAATTAAAAATCATAAAATAAATGAACAATTTCAATAGTTTTATCAGTTGGATTATCAATCCAAAAATTTATTTGACTTTTTAAATGTTCCAAACGTGTGTTCCATTCAATTTCTTTATCGACTGGAACATATAAAATACCAGATTTTCTGTTTGCTTTCCAACAGGATTGTATTTGTATATTATATTGATTAGTATAATCATCGGGGTTGAAACGTATGAAAACTATTGGACGATGTGATAGGTCTTGTGATAATTCCATCATTCTTTTATTTTCACATGAACAATCGTAGGTTTCATGCTGATTTTCATCTATCTCAATAATAATTACATGTGTCCCTAAATCTAATAATAAATCTGGACGACGTTTTGAACAACCGTCTTCTACTTTTTTATCAATATTCCAAGAAAAGTTTGGAAATGTTGTCAAAATCGAATCAACGACAGCTTTTTCTTTTGTTTTGTGATTTCGTGAAATTGATGAATTTGGAAATGTATTGACAAAACAGTACGCACAATACCCATTATACATTTTTTTCTTTGATTTAAATTTTTCACACCATCTGCTCTTACATAAAGATGAACCACCACAATATTTACATGAACTTTTTGCTTTATTATGAATACATATTTGAGAACCTCTACAATCTTTGCAGTTAATTTTTATTTTATTATGAATACATAATGAACCACCTTTACATTGTCTACATCTACTTCTTACATTATTGTGTTCACAAATTGAACCTCCTTTACATGTTTTGCATGTAGTTTTTATTATTTGATGAATACAAATTTCAGATCCTCCGCATTGTTTACATCTTGATTTTCTTTTTTCGTGAATACAAAAATCAGACCCTCCACATTTTATACACCTTGTTTTTCGCTTTCCATGTACACAAATTGTTTTTTTATACTTTTTTTTTAAAACTTCTTTCATTTTTTAATTATTATTTTATATTTACATATTATTTAATTCATAGAAAAAAATACAAAAAAAATAATCAATTTGGAATAAATATACATAAAAAATTATCATGTTGTACTTTATTATAAGAATTAAGTTCATCAAATGTCTTACTACATGTTCCACAATGATCTTCATTAGAAAAATCTATTTTTTGATTAATTTTTTTCGAACAGTAATCAACATTCCATCTGCCTAAAACTACAGGTGGACTTTGTTTTACAACTTTGTGAATTATATTTTTTATAATATTATTATTCATTTTTATGTTTTTTTACGGTGATGTTGAGTAGTAAAATAAATTTTTTGTATGTAAACATTTGAGTTCAAATAATATTTGTATCAATTCATCGGGTTCAATACGTTGATACAAAGTAAAACGCATTGTATTTCCTTGCTGTATACATATATTATTTAAAAAATCCACGAATTCTTGTGAAGATAATTCGTGAATCATTTTTTTTTATTATTCATTATTTTATATTTATTAGTTAAAAATGACAAATTTAGACGTTCAAAAAAATGAATTTCTAAAAAATATTTGGGAACTAATGAAAAAAAATAAAGGTAAAGACCATGAACGTTTTCAAAGTGTTTACAATGTATATTTATATATTAATAAAAATTCGTATATTTTAAAATATTTATCTTTTGCAGAAAATGAACGTAAATTTTTAGCAACTATTATTAAGAGATCTGATGATTTTATTAATGATGTTTTTAAATTATATAATAATCATCCACTTAAAGATGAAATGTTATTTTTATTAGCAAAAGTTGCAGATGAATGTGAACAGTTATTATCAGTTTAAACTTAAACCTTAATAATGTAATGCATAGCCATGAATGGATCAAGAACGTAATGTGATTGATTACCACCAGTGTTACCTAATGTAATACCAGTAGTATTTGTATTAATAGAAATACCAGTTGTATTAATACTAGTTAATTGACCGTATTCAATTTGATCAGCAGCATCTGATTGTGTAGTTATTGTATTAACACTTTGGTCACCTACATTATTAGCGTATGAATGTTGATGTCCAGGATCAGTAACACCGTGTGCATGACCAGGATCAATTACACTGTGTGAATGTGTTGGCATTTCATCAACAGTAAGTAAATGTTTCTTTTCACCACCAGTTTCACCTAAGACGTCGAATTCAGTTTGTGATACATCAACACCCATAATATGTTTACCTTTTAAATTTGGTACATTAAATGTAGTTTCACCATCACCATTACCATATACAGTACCAATGACACTAAATAAGTTAGCATATATTTGACGATCAATAGCTTGTCCATTACATATTAACCAACCACCAGGAGCAGTAGCACCAGCATATGCTGATATACAACCAGGTGGTACTAATAATGCAGATGAACCTAATGGATGACGTTGGAATACACCAACACCTTCAAGACGTTTAGCAGAAAAATTAGTTACAATATTACGTCCACTGTTTACAGGAACAGGAACAGATGTAAGTGTCCAATCAGAAGCAGGAGTTGACATTTTATTTATATGTTTATTTAATTAATAATTTGAGATTTTTTTTGTTCTATTCTGATTCATACGAATAACTATAAAACTTAAAAAAAATGTATGAATTACATTTAATATTTCCCATAATTGGTTCATTATTTTACATTTTTATATTACCAAAAATAACATTTGAAAAAGTAGGTGATCCTGTATGTCGTCTAAATTTTCTAAGAAGTATTAGTGGTGTACATAATGCATTATTATGTACATTTAGTGCTACTATATTTTTTGGTTGTTGTAAGGTAATTCATGAACACGGAATTGTTATTAAAGATGGTTATTACTTCCAATTTATAGATTTCAAAGTATTGATGTTTCTATTTTATTTATCAAAGTACTATGAATACGTCGATACATGGTTAATTTATTTAAAAGGTAAAAAACCAATAACATTACAAACGTATCATCACGTAGGTGCTGTAATCGTATGGCATTTATGTTATTTTTATAAATCAGATTCAATATTTATTGCAACAATGTTTAATTCATTTGTACATACGATTATGTATTGGTATTATTGTGAAACATGTATGTTAGAACCAAGACCATATATTAAATACATGAAAAAATATATAACGTCTATGCAAATTATTCAATTAGTATTAGGTAGTTTATTAAGTTGTGTATATTACACCGTCGAATCAGGAAAATCCTTATGGGCGCATTTGATATTTCAATTGTATGTCATTGGTTTAATTATATTATTTACACAATTCGCATATAAAACGTACATTACAAAGAAAGAACCTGTTGATTAACATTAACATCCGTATGAATATTAATTTGTTAACATTGCAATATATGTTTTTAAATGTATAATTTCGTATCGTAATGGTGTTTGTGTATTTTCTTGTAAATAATTACTTAAAAATGTATAAATTTCTTTTGCATGTTTTTTTTGAATATAAACAAAATCATCAGGTATTGTATTTCTACATGACATTACATTTTTTAAACAATAATAATTAAAAACACGTAAGAAAAATTGATTTGTTTTATGTTGTTTATTACGTGATGATTCTATAACAAGATAATGTTGATTACATATGTCATAATTTATATCAAAATTTGCACCTTCAATTGAATAATCTAAAATAACATCTGGAAATAATCTAATAAAACTTTGTAAATCTACTACACATATACGTATTAAATCCATATTTTGTTATCTTTTAAATACAAACGATATATATATTTTTTTTGAAAAAACACGTATTCTCTTGATTCTGTATTTGTAAAATCTGAATTACATAAACGTCCAACAAAAAAGAGATCATGATCATTTGTTATACCTTTTTGTATATTATATTGTGCAGTAACTTCAATATGACGTATACGTAAAAATGTTTCACCAAAACCATTCCATAATGACACAATGTCATCTTCTACTACTACAGGACATTTATCAGGATACATATTGACATAATCATGTTTATTATTATGTATTTTTATACCATTAATCTCTAACATTTCAAAAAAATAATTAATTAATTAATTAAATTACAACAACAAAAAAGTACAATGTCTTTTTTCAGACACACATGTTTTTAATATTCTTACATAAAATACTCAAAATCAAATACATTACCTTTAGGGCATATAAATTTATTATCATTTTTTGATACTAAATATGGAAATTCAAAAGTTTTACGTTCTTCATCTGACCACTCCGAAATTTCACGAATTTTCATAACTCTCCATTCTAATGCTTTTTTAATAGAATCAAATTGTTTACCTACAAGTATTATATGTTGAACATGAATCAAACATTCATTATCTTGACAGAAATAAACACGGAAATGTGATAATTCTACTCTATACAAACAACGTGTATTTCCACATAATTGACGTCTATTTGTATCGTCACAACAACAACCAATGACAATACCACAGTCTTCACACATATTTACAGTGATTCCTACCATTTCTTAATATTTTATTAATTTATTGATTTATTTCATGAATTAATTTTAGAATTCAGAAAAAACGAAAATTCTCGGAAAAAAAATATGATGACTGTCTATAAAAATAAAAATAAAAAAAATGGATAAATGTCCACAATGTCCAATATGTGAACCTGATGAAAATCCATGTATGTCTATATTTTTTGATTTACAAAGATTATCATATACAGATGATGACGCCGTAAAACAATTATATGAATGTTTTGATAAAAATTATGGAAATTTATATGAAAAATTAAATATTAAATTATATCAAGATGACATCAAAAAAAAAGTATATTTACCAACAAATGAACGTATTCAAGATTCTTACAATTTATTTATAAAAAGAGGATACATTCATTCACCAACAGAATCAGACAATTTTCATAACATCTCAAAATTATATCATTTGTTATTACATGATCAGTTTTTAAATGTGTATAATAATTATTACAAAAAACGTTTTTTAACAAAAAATTATCCTTATATGTCATTTGGTAAATTTAAAAAAATTTATAAACAAAAAACAAACAACAACAATAGAATATACAAAAAATACTTAAAACTTTCAAAATTATTCTAATCATCTAAAAAACGTGAAAAGTTGAATATACATCCAGCAGGACACATGAAACGTTTTGCATTCTTACAAACTAAGAATGGGAATTCAAAGTTGTTTTGTTCTTCACCTGGCCATGATGAAATTTCATCAAGTTTTTGAAGTCTCCAATTGAACATATCATTCATGGTTTCAAATTGAATACCACTCTCAATGATGTCATTGATATGAAAGTATTCACCACGTGTAAATAAGTATCTCTTTGGATTATCTTCAAAATCATCTTCTAAATACTTTTCTTCATCTTCATTACAAGGTTCTTCTCTAGGAGAATGTTCTTCAACAAAAGAATTACCTAAGTAATCACATTGTGTTTTACCACATAATTGACGTGTGCTTGATCCCATATCATAGCCACACTCTAAGCATCTGTAAGTTTCTGAAGACATTTTAATTAATTAATTACTTAATTTGTTAATTTTGTTATTTTTATTAATTTCTCGAATTCTCTCGAAAACATAAATTTCCGAAACTCCATTGTCTGTCTAGAAAAAAAATATAAAAAAGTTAATTTAAAAAGCGTATTTACAAACAAAAAACAAAATACTTAAAATAATAATTTTTCAATACAAGCAATGTCATTCATCCACATGGTTTCAATGGAAGTTGAAGTTAATTCTTCAATTTTTACAATAAGATCATCACGTAAACGTGTGTAATATTCAACACGTTCGCGTGTTAATGAACTTATTTTAAGATCAAGTAAGTAATCATAACAGCCATTAATTTCAGGTAATTGTAAATTACGGAGATCTGTAACTACGTCATCCATAGGACGATTCTCAAGAACAAGACGTCCTGTTAATTTTGCATCAATAAATACAACACGTGCAGATGCAATTGTAAAATCATGTTGTAATTGTGATAATTGATAATTCTTACGTGCAACATATGCAGAACGACGTGTTTCATAAAATTCACGATACACATCTTCTAGTGACGTGTATTTCTTAATATGTGAACGTTGTTGTGGATATGGTGAAGTAAATAAATGTACATTTGAAATACTAAGTTTTGTATGTAATTTTAATAAATCTGGAATATTTGGTAATTTTGATACAAGTGCTTCATCAGCTTTACGTTTCTTTGTAGAACGTGTTGTTTCACCTAATAATTCTTCTAAACGTTCAATTTCTTGATCAATATTTGATAATTGTTCAGGACCAGTATTCATTTGTACAGTAATGTCGACAGATTCATCATCAACAAGACTTGTATGATCTAATATTTTACCTTCAAGAACTAATGAATCAAGATATGTTTTATAATTTGACGTCCATGTACCAATTGGTAATTCTGTAATATGTACAAAACCAGGTTTATCAATAGAATATCTACCATGTACAATGTATTTTGAATCTGCAACTTTTTCAATACTACCATGAAATTTATTATACCATGGTACATATGGTTCTAATGGTATGTTCGACATTTGAATCATTCTTTTAACATTTTCAATAACAACACGTGGATTACTTGGTGGTAATGTTGTTGAAAAACCAGTACCAATACCATCAGCACCATTAATTAATACTAATGGTAATACAGGAATATATGTTGTAGGTTCTACTTGTTGACCTTCATCTACAACATATTCTAAAATTGGATTATCTTCCTTACGAAACATTGTTAATGCAAAATCAGAAAGACGTGTAAAAATGTAACGTGCAGAAGCAGCATCTTTACCACCTAATAAACGTGTACCAAATTGACCAGATGGTACTAATAAATTCATATTATTACTTCCAACGAATGTTTGTGCCATATTAACAATAGCAGACATTAATGAAACTTCACCATGATGATATTGAGATACACGTGCAACTGCAGCACCTAATTGTGCAACTTTCATTTCTTTACGTCCATCTGCTAATCCTTCTTCAAAACAACCAAATATAATCTTACGTTGTGATGGTTTTAATCCATCAATAACACATGGTAATGTACGTTCAAGATTGTCATTTGCATGATGTATATATTCATTATGTATAAATTCATCAATAGGAATACGTGCACGTTTTGGATCTAATGCAGCTTCACGATTATAACCTTGTATCCATGTTTTACGATAATCAGATTCATTTGAATCGAACATTTTCACCATAAGTTCTAATGTTGTGATAGTATTAGTATTAGTATTAGTATCGTTGTTATTATCACCATCACTACCTCTACCACCAAAAAATGTTTCAACAGACGTCTTACGTTCATGTTCTTTCGAAACGTATTGAACCGTACGGAAATTCTTGAAATAATCTTTTGCTTCATCTGACGTAGATGTACCTAAACCTTTGTAATATTTAATATTCCAACCTTTTGTTGAAGGTAATGACGTTTCCCAATGTTTAAATTCTGGAATAGAATAAAACTGCATGAGTTCCTTACCTTTTGTTGCTTTTACAATAGGTGTAGGTAAACATTGCACAAAACCAGTTTCTAATAAATAAGGCCAGAATGTAGCAAAGATGTTCATAACTAATGCTTTTATGTGAAAACCATCAGTATCTTGATCAGTAAATACAATTAAACCACCATAACGTAATGTCTTACGATCTGCTTCAGATTCATACGTCTTACCTTGTTGTAAACCAAGAATTTGTTTGAGATGTTTGAATTCTTCATTTTTCTGAAGATCTGCAGGAGATGCATTACGTACATTCAAAACTTTACCACGTAATGGAAAAATACCAAAACGTTCACGATCATTACGTGCTTTTAAACCAGCAACAGCAGTACCTTTTGCTGAATCACCTTCTGTAATAATTAATAAACAACGTTGTGATTTTGCACCACCAGCCCATGGTGCAGAATCATATTTTTCAATACCTAACAAACGTTGTACTTTTCTACCATCAGTATTACGTAATGCAGATTGTGATTTACCACGTAATTGATCCATAATCATTTCTAAAATTTCTAAATTACCTAATTTTTTAACAAATGCAGGTGGTAATTCACATGTTGATCCCCATTCAGAACGTGGTGTTTCTAAACAACCTTTTGTTTGTGCAGAGAATGATGGATTTTCAATACATGAATCAACAAATACCCATATACGATCTTTAATAAGTTTATTTAAATTACGTGCATTCTCAATTAATTGACGTTCATCAGCAGATACACGTTTACGTAAAATACCAGAGATACATTCTACAATTTGATTGACAACATATGATTCATGTGTACCACCTAACCATGTCCATATACCATTAACAAATGAAAAACTCTTATGACCAACAGATGGATCAACTGTTGATAACGCAATTTTCCAACGATCATTTACAACAGCATGAATCTTTGTTGGTGCATTTGTAAGTGCAGGGAATACATCCATGTATTTTACGAGAGAATCACAAAGAATCTCACGTCCTTGAAATGTAACTGTAACTTTATTACCAACAGTAGCAGCAACATCTACAACAGCTTTACGTATAATACTTAAAAAATCAGCATCAATAACGTTTGTTTTACCAAAACGTGCATGATCAAAAATCCATGAAACTTTAGTATATGGACGTGGATTCTTCGCAGATAATTGTGTAATCACAGGAGGATCACAACGTGTCATATTGTTATACCATGTTTGAGTGTAACGATTACGTGTCTTTGCATCAACTAATTCAATTGAAAATCTACTGGAATAAATATTAGTTAATTTAGCACCGTAACCATTACGTCCACCAACAATACGACGTTCGGAATCATCATAATTTGATGAAGTTAATAAATGACCAAAAATTAATTCAGGAATGTAAATCTTTTCTTTTGGATGAATTTCAACAGGAATAGAATCACCATTGTTTTGAACAGAAATTTCACCAGTAGATTCATCAACTTGAACGTCGATTCTATTGCATTTAGAATCAACGTCATTCACGACAGTACGATCACGTGCATTATTCAATATTTCTAAAAATAATTGAACAAGACCTGTACAGAATGAAACATTCTTCTCAAGAATCTTAAGTTCATACGAATTCTTCTGAACAACATTCGAGTTATTTGTTGTTGATTCATTTGAACCATTCAATTCATTTGATTCATTGACAACAATGTCAGAAAATTCAGCAACAAAACGATCAACATTTTGATATCTTACGGTACCGATATAAGTATCAGGACGTAATAAGACATGTTCACGTTGTTCGAGTTTTTGATATTTAGTTGACATTTTTTTTTAATTAATTATGTAATTAATTAGATAGTGTGAATTAATATTTTTCGTCTAAAAATACAATGTACTTTTTTTCGTTATAAGTAATTTTCTGAAATAATCATAAAAAATGAATAAATTATCAATAATAGATAAAATTCAATTACATCCATTGTGTAAACAACATTGTTCACATTATACATTGAAAAATAATAATGATACAGAAGATACTGAATATTTTAAATATATAAATGATATCGATACGTCAAATTTATGTACAGAAGAAGAATTATTAAGGTATATACATAATGAAGTAGTATGTAAAACTTGTAAAAAAAAATTATTATTAACAATACCAAGTTTAAATAACAAATTTTATGAATTTAATGGATTAAAAGATGTTCGATCAGAAGATTCAATAAATTGTAATGACATCCATTTGAATTTAGAATATCTTTTCACAAATTATAAGACACGTTTAATTTTACCATTTGAGACAAAAGTTGATTTTAGTACAGATAGGTATCGTCAAAGTTTAGTAGGATGTTTTTTACAGTTAGAAGAATTATTAAGATGTGAAGAAATAACAGAAGAAGTCGTATTAAAACAAGATGAACTAATTTATGAAATATTACAAATAATAATACGTTTTGTTCATACGATTCATAAATATGTAAATGTAACAATTTTTGAAACATCTCATGTACCAACAGAATTACATACAAAATTATGGAAATTAATAGATTTATTATATGGTTTATTATATCAAAATATTGGTGTATTTTCAAGAACATTATGTAGTTTTTTAGAAGAATTATCAATGCCTTTATATCCATTATTAAATATTCATACACCTCATTATTTTGAAGAATTTAAGAAAAAATGTGGTAATGATCCAGATGCAATACATAAAGTGTTGATGATAAAAAAAAGTTTAAATCTCACAAGATGTTCAGATTTAATGACATTTTATCGTTCAATTGAGAAACATTTATTAAAATATGAAAATGATTTTGTAAATTTAATGAATCAGACATGTGTATTTCATGATTCAGAAGAATATATAGGTGCAATAAGTTTTTCATGTGATACATCAATATTATTTGTATTATTTGAATATGTATTTGGACCATTATTAAGTATTGATAAAAATCAAGTACTTATGTTAGAACAAGAATTACAAATGATTGATTTACGTGCCTATCAAGTAATAACAAATCAACATACATCATTAAATAAAGTACGTGATCGTTTGAATCAAAATATAATTCCATATGATTTTGCATTAATACCAGAATATCGTAATGAAATTTATAATGTAATGAAAAAATTCGATGCAGAAGTTCAGTTTCACCAACAAATATACGAACGTCAACAAAAATATGAAGATGAGCTCGAAAAAACGGGTAGAAAGAAAAAAAATAATTATTCATCACGTGTATTTTATGGTATATCAATTATTAAATTTTTTTCAGTAATACGTAAAATAAGTGTATTTACACATTTTTTAAATGAAACAAAATATTTATTAGAAGGACTCGTATGTGATGGTCTGGAGACACATGTAATGGATTATTTAGAAATCATAAAATATGATATTCAAATTGAGAAAATAACAGAACGTTGTAAATCTTTTGAACAACAACGTTTTTATGATGAGTTATTATTAAATGACGATATTGCGTCTAAAACACCAAAGAAAAAATCAAAGAAAAAATCAAAAAGCAAAGAAAAAAATAATAATAAAAAAATGGAATCTCCGACATCAGAAGTTCCTGAAAAATTAGAATGGATTTCAAAAGTGAATCCATCAGAATCAACAAATTCTTTAGTAGCATTAATGGAAGATACAACATCAAGTGATTCTTCTGATGGTGAACGTTGGACACATGTGAATTCTACGAATTCAACAAAGAAAAAAAATAAAGCTACTAAAATTTTACAAAAGAACAATAATAATGTAGCAGCTGTAAAAAAGAATGTTACTAGTATAAATGAAAAGAATGTTAAAGTAATAACAATACCACAAAGTAATAATGTAAAACAAGGTTTGTCATTTGCTCAAGCATTATTAAAAAATAAACAACCAGAAGAAGAAGCTGTTAATGTATCAAAGAGTACAGACGTCGTACAAGAAGTAACAAAAAATACAGAAGTAGTTGTACAAGAAGCAACAACGAATAATAATATAACAGACGTCGTACAAGAAGTAACAAAAAATATAGAAGTTGTTGTACAAGAAGCAACAACGAATAATAATACAACAGACGTCGTACAAGAAGTAACAAAAAATACAGAAGTTGTACAAGACGCAATAATATTCACATCAGAAAAAACAAAGAAACAAAAACAAAAGAAAAAGAATCAACAACCTCCACCACCACCACCACCACCACCACCACCTCCTCCTATGAATTATACGATACCTACAACATTACCATCAAATCGAGAATTAACATCTGAACGTTATTTTTCACGTATCCCAAATTATATACATATACCTACATATACACCACAAAATTTTTATGTACCACATGATCCAAATCCAAAAATACCAATGATTCAACAACAACCTTTATTAATACCAACAATTGCATATGTACCTCAAATGTATTCAACACCATATCATATAATGTATCCCACAAGTTTTTATTAGTGTATTATATTTTTTAACTATTGTATTTTATTGTTGAAATAAATAAAAAAAGTAAAATGTATCCACGTGTTGTATCTGAAATAGAAACAGAAGTAGACAATATTGTTGAAGACAATTACGTATTATACGAAAATCATGAATCAGATATTGTTATATATGCAAATGAATTATACGTAGCAAAAGTATTTGGTGGATTACATGACGGAATGAATCGTTGTTATACAGAATATCGTCATCATTTACATGTATATGAATCATTTCCTGAAAATGTATTACAAATACATGATTATTTTATAGATACACATGGTAATTCATGTATAATATACGAACGTGCTTATGATATAAGTACGTATGTATATGAAAATAAGATAGAAGATCTAATAATGCTTATAAAAAAATTTAATGATGCAGGATTTTATCATTTGGATACAAAGATATCAAATTTTTTACAACGTGATTCAGGGGAATTATTATTACACGATTGGGGATTATGTTGTGTAAAAAAAATATTAAATCCTACAACACAAGAAGCATTATTTAAAAGTCAGATGCGTTTATTATTTACGTGTTGGGAAAATGAAGATAAACCACCATATAATGTATTACAAAAATATGATATTCTAGAAATTTTTAATTTATCAGTAGATACAATGTATACAGATAATTATTTTAAAAATATAGAACATTTACAAGATGTGTATGTAATTAATTAATTTAAACTTCTGTATATCTCAAAACAATTTGTTTTAAATTTTCTGCATCACTCCATGAAACAAAATCAACGTCAATCCAATTACCTTCAGTCCATTTAGATTCTTGTATAGGATTATATTCAGAACATTGTGCTAATTGAAAAGAAGTACGTACAATTTCTTTAAAAAGTTCTTGAAATTTTTGAATTTGATCATTTGTATTATCAAAACCTTCACATGTATCATCAGAACAATAATATCCAAATTTTTCACGTATATCTTTTTCATAACTTCTTGTTTCAATACTTTTACACACAAAACGACTACGTACCCATTCTAACCATTCATCAGTTGTCCATGTTTGACGATATTCGTGCGTTTCCATACCTAATATTTCTGCACCTATTAATGCAATATTATAATATCCTAATGATTTTGGTGTATTTAATTTAAGTAAATTACGTGCTTGTCTAACAAAACATGGATTTGCAATCATAATATAAATACCTTCTAATGATAATACTAAATGTACACATGTTTTCTTTTCAATACAACCACGTAAAAAAATACCAATATCTTCACCAGATGGTGGTGCAATTTTAACTTCGTATTCTGTATAATAAAATTTAGGATGTGTATGATATGTAAATTTTACATGATCATAAAAATGTGCAGAATCACCATGTCCTTTAGTAATATTAGCATGTGCTAAACATTCATATTCTTGTGAACAAGAACCATGTGAATGTATATGTTTACCTGTTACAGTTTCATTACGTGATTGTTCAAAAATACCACTAAATTCATTTGTTACTTTATCATCTGTAACTAATTCTTTTAAATGTTGAAGTATTTCCCATGAAATCGAATACTCAATCAAACGACTTGAATTTTTTATTTTACGATTCGTTTGCATTTCAAATAAATTCTTCTTTTACTATAAGCAAAATATAAAAAAAAATGTCAGCATTTAATAATACTCAAACGAACACAAACACAAATACAAATACAAGTGTAACAGGTTCAACAACACCAATATTTACAACTGTATCACAAGCAGATGATCCTGTATTAAGAAGTATGTATCAAGTACCAATGAGTTCACTATTAGCACCACAAATAGTATTAGGTATACGTACGATTCATGAAACTGCAAATAAATTTTCAAAATGGAAAAAATTAGAAACATTCATTTTATTTTTACAACAAATTAAATATTGGAATGAACGTTTAGTACAACAAGAAACTGATCGTATACGTAATATTGAACCAAATATTGAAAATTTATATATTGACTTTTTAAATAATTTATTACGTAAAATTACAGGTAATTACAAGTTAACATACAAAGATTTAAAAGGCAGTTATTACATGAAATTACGTGATTACGTCCATCGTGTATATATGGATGTTGCTGAACGTATTATTTTAGTAAATGGTGATTTATTACACTTAAATGATTACTCAAAAACAGCATGTGAACAACAATTAATGCGTATTATTGCGATCGATAAAATAAATAAAATTATGGATCAATTTGCTCCACCACCCTCGACTGTGGAAACAGCAGCAACAAATAATTCAAATGTTGATGTTGAACAACAACGTGAAGACGATCATGATTCAGTTCTTGAAATGACTCAAACTTCATCAAAATCTGAACGTAGTGAACGTAGCAAACGTGATGAACCTTCTGTTAGAACCGAACGTAGTGAACGTAGTAAACGTGATGAACCTTCTATTAAATCCGAACGTAGTGAACGTAGTAAACGTGATGAACCTTCTATTAAATCCGAACGTAGTAGACATGACGTCGAACCTTCTATTAAATCCGAACGTAGTGAACGTAGTAAACGTGACGAACCTTCTATTAAGTCCGAACGTAGTGAACGTAGTCAACGTAACGAACACGAACCTTCTGTAAGAAGCGAACGTACAATTGAAGAACCAAGTGTAAAATCATTTACAACAACATCAAGACGTGAACATCGTCATGAAGATCGTGAAGATCGTGAGATAACAGAAATTAGTCGTAATCCAACATATTCAACACCTCAATTTAATTTTAAACGTCCATCATCATCACTTCAGATGGGTTCTTCACGAAATACTTCGACATTTTTGAGTTCATTAAATCGTCCAGCAACTGTTACATCTTCACATCTTCAAGACAATAAACGTATTAATAAAATGTCTTTACGTGAATTATCTGAAGCTGTTATGAATGACTTTGAACATAGTGAATACAGTAGAATTTTAAGTAGTTCATCAAGTAGTTCATCAAGTAGTTCATCATCAAGTAGTTCATCATCAAGTAGTTCATCATCAAGTAGTTCATCATCAAGTAGAGAACAACGTCACCGAAAAAATCATAAGAATCATAAACATTCAAAAGAACGTTATAGACATGAACGTGATGAATACAGTAACAGTGTAAGTGGACGTAGTGATCGTAGTGAGTATTCACATTTAAGTGATGCACGTTCATTGATGAGTCCAAATTATTATGATTCTTCAAAAAATAAATCAGATCAATCAAAAATAAAAGTACGTATTTAATGACGATGACTCGTCGTGACTAATGACGATGACTTTTTTGAAATGAATTTTTATTAATTGTATATGATTCCATTGCAATATTTTGTAATGATCTTAATACATTATAAAATGATTTACATAATGTTTTATACATACGTTGATCGGGATTTATTGGTAAATGATAAACTGTATAAAAATATTCAGATAAAACAGATTCACCATCTGTTTTAAAATTTTCTTGTAAGATACGATCACGTAATTTACGTTTTTGTCCCAATGATAATTGTTCTTTTTTAATTTTTATTTCAGCATCTGAAACGTTTTTATCTTTTTTCACACGTTTCATGTATGCTTTAATTTCTTTATTCCATGGTAGTATTTGATCAATAAAACCAAGGAGTACATATCCTAATGATTCAAGATCACAACGTGCTGTTGGTAAAAAATTTTTTTGTACATGTATTGATGAATATGTACGTGTACCATTAATACCAGATGTTTGTATAATTTTATTACGTATTGGTCTTGCTAAACCTAAATCAATAAATGCAATATTATCTGTAGAAACTTGTTGTATATCGTAATCTATAAATAAGAAATTTGATGGTTTGATGTCACCATGTACTAAATTAAAATATTTATGTAATACATATAAACCTTTTAATATTTTTAAGCCAGCACGTAATATAGCATATATTCTATTTAATTCAGTTGTAAATGAAATATCACGTAAATTTGATAAATCAGGACCTAATTTTTCCATAATAATGTAATCACGTTTTTCATTATTTACTAAACATGAACCATATTCAATAATTTTAGGTATACGTATATATTCACGTAAATGTTTTTGGATGTCACAACGTTTTGTTACTGTTTCAAGAATATCCATTTCTGTTTTTAATGTATCATCATTTGTTACAAGACTTACTTTACAAACTAAATTAGGATCATTTAATTCATATACAGCACCAAAACCACCTTCATTAATCATACGTGTAGCTGTATATGTCTTTCGTAAACCTAATGTGAACATTTTTTTTTCTTTTAATTAAGTATATCAATAAAATTCTTATTGTAATATTAACGTAACACAATGAATAAAAAGAATGTTGAATGAAGAAGATTTTGAATTTTTAGAAACTGCTGTTACATTTTATGAAAAAAAAAATATTATAAGTTATTCACAATTTATTTATAAGTTAAAATGGAATATTTACTTAATCTTGACATTAATGTTTGTATTTTTTATGATAAAATATATGTGATATATTGCTTAAAAAAAAATCTTAAAATATTAATAAATAAACATAAACTAAAAATGTCAACTCCTGCTTCCAATTGGTCATATACTTCAGCTCCTGTTTCAGTTAACAGTGGACGTGATTCATATCGTCGTTTAGCTACTGGTACATTAAAATCAAATTTAAGATCACATTATTTCTTCCGTGCATATGGTACTGTTGATGGTACTACAAATTCAAGTGTTACATTTGAAGCATTTGAAGGTGCACAAACTCCAATTATTTTAAATGCTGTTGATGAATCAGAATCACATCCTGCTTATTCACCAACCACTGGTAAATTTACTGCTCCTGTACATGGTTTTTATCATTTCGAATGTAATGCATTAAGTAATTCTGCTGATATTTACATTAAAGTAACACATGAAGGTAGTCCTAGTTACATATCAGCAGGTGATCGTTGTTTTGGTGCTGACATTGAATTACATGAAGGTGATGAAGTTATTATTTTAACATATGAAGATTCATTTGATGTACGTAATTATCAAGCTCCTTTCTCCAGAGCAAGCTTATCTACTGTTACTCAAGCTCCTACATTTTCATGGAGTGGTTATTTAATATTTGAAATGTAATTAACGTATTAATTCATAAAAAAACGTTAAAAAAAATGAAAAAACAACAAAAAAATTGATGAAAAAAAAATGTCAAGATACTAAATAAATAAAAACTAATTTTTTTATAAAAAAAACATTCAAATTAAAAAATGTCAACTCCTGCTTCCAATTGGTCTTATACTACCACTCCAGTCCCAGTTAACTCTGGTAGAGCTGTACGTCAATTAACTATTGTTAATGCTAAAGTTGGTACTTTAGCTCAAGTACATGCTCCAACTATTGCTGTTCCATCAAATTTATATTATTTCAAGGCTTATGGTGGTGATTCAACTGACGGTTCTAACATTGCCGATTGGTTAGTTGCTGATCCAGCTGGTTCATCAGCTTTCTCATTAACTACTAAGAAATTTACTGCTCCTGTAAGTGGTTTATACCGTTTTGCTGGTGTATGTTATTCAGGTGGTCCAGGTGGTGTACGTGCTTCATTACGTCGTGAACGTGGTGAAGAAAATATTACTCTTCAATTAGTTGCCGTAAGTGATGCTTGGGGTGAATCAAGTTCATTCAATACTGAAGTATTCTTATCAGCTGGTGATAAAGTTTTCTTATACGTTGATGATGGTCGTCTTCGTCTTGCTGATTACAATGTTGAATCATTCGATTTAGGTTCATTAACTTATCAACCACGTTCAACTTTCGAAGGTCGTCTTGTTTACCAAACTGCTTAAGAAATATTATTAACAATTTAAATAAATAAAAAAATAAAAAAATGTACACAAATCCTTATTATTCATCTGTAAATGCAATTTTAACTACAACACATTATGTTGTTATTTCATTTGTAAATTTATTAAAAAAATAAGAAATATTATTAATATTTAAAAAAAACATACATTGTTATACAAATAACGTTTGTCCTCGTAGGGTTTGTTGTTTTAATTGAACCTTGATGGGCCGGATGTTATTTGTATAACAACGGATGATTCAATTACTGATTTTTTAGGCTCTATTAAACATTAAAAATAAATAATGAAATAAAATAAATAATGGAGTACTCAAAAACACTTGCACAAACATTAGGTTGCTTATTTCTTGCTGCATTATCAATTGGTTTATGTGGCATGACATTTGGCATATGTACTGCATAAAAATTATTATTAATCTATACTAAATATTAATTAATAATAATAAAAATAAAAAATGGATCCACAAGAACTCATACGTCTTCGTCAAGCATCTATGCAACGTCTTCCTATTTCAGTATTTATTACTGAGATAATTGCAAAATCAAAAGAACTCATTGTTAATACTATGAGATCTGGTAAAAGTTTCGGTGTCATGCGTGTTGCTAATCCAAATGCATTAAAAATTCCTATTGGTTTTGATATTGATGCAAATGTTCCTGAAGTAAAACAATTTAGTGAATATCTTCAAGCTGCTGGTGGTATTGATTTACATGAATGGTATTTCTTGCAATTTTCTGCAAGACGTAATGAAGAAGAAAGAGGAAGAAAATGTTGTATTGAATTACAATATGATCTTCAAACTAATAAATTATTTGTACGTTCTTCTAGAGTATTCTGTTCAAGTGATGCTGCTATATTTGGTAAATATTCAAAGAAAAATGTTGATGACTTATGGAGTAGAGAACTTAGAACTCCATCATTATTTTATTATGTTTCATCTGACGATCCTGCATGGAAAAAGTTTGATAAAACAGAAAATATAAAGTATAATGGTAAATATATTACTTCAGATGAATCTGAATTTAAAGATAAATTTACTGAATAAATTAATTTCTTTTTGAAATTAATAAATAAAAAATAAAAAAAAATATGGCACAACGTTGGGCTTATAAAAATGCTGTTCCTGTTCCAATAAATCGTAATAGGAATATCAATGAATCTATGATTACAAATGATCTTGAAGTTGATACATTACGTGTTGTTGGTACTGCAACTTTAAAAAATTTACATGTTACAACATCTTTTGTATGTGATGGTACTACTGTACTTAATGGAAGTACAACTGTAAATGGTATTGCTACATTTACATCACTTACGAATCTGTCAAATACTATTGTACATGGTACTATGTCTTGTTATCAAAATGTGTATATGTCAAATAATTTAATAATAAATAATAATTTATCTGTTAATAACTACGCTTACATAAACAATGCAAATATTAATACACTTAGTTCAAATGCAACAACAACGTATACATTAAGCGTTTATAACGCTACCATATTGAACACATTGAGTGTTTTAAATAATACAACATTGAATCATGTCAATGTCGTGAGTACATTATCTGTTCAAGGAAATATACGTACAAATTCACGTGTTGCAACATCTGTTGGTTACATTGATCCTGAAGTTGGTGATATTAAAATGAATGTTGTATCAACAGAACGTAATGGATGGTTACTCTGTAATGGACGTGCTGTTTCAAGAAGTACATATGCATCATTATTTGCATTAATAGGAACTACATTTGGTAATGGTGACGGTATTAATACATTTAATTTACCAGATACATCCGGACGTGTTCTTGGTAATACAGGTGGTTATCCAACAGGTACATCTACGGGTAGTTATACAACAACATTAACATCATCAAATTTACCAGGACATACACATTCAGGAACTGTTGATTCAAATGGTTCACATACACATTCAATAAATGATCCAGGACATGCACATACACAATGGACAGTAAATGATGATTTTAATAATTCAGGTGGTAATCCACCAAGTTTTACAGGTGATTCTGCAGGATATCAGACATGGAGTAATATAAATTCAAATACAACAGGAATAACAGTAAATTCAAATGGATCACATACACATACATTTACAACTGATTCGGGTTCAGGATTAAATGCAACTGCATTTTCAAATATTCAACCAACATTATTTATTGGTTATACATTTATTTTTGGTGGTGTTGCATAAAAAAATTCTAATGAAATTAATAAAATAATAAATAATAAATAATATTAATATTTTTAAAATGGGTAATAAAGCTGGAAAACCACAACGTCAAGATCAATTTGGTGCCGGAAGTACATTTGAAAAAATGTCACGTGGTGTTTCAAGTATGATGAATTCATTTACTAGTAAAAATCAAACTGCTGCTGAAGAAATCATAAAAAAGAAATATAAATCTGTTGGTATGGGTGATGATGCAAGAAAATCAAAAGTTTTAGTATTACTTAAACAACGTTATGATCTATTAGATGCTAAGAAAGACACTACTGCTATTGAAAAATCAATTGAAGATGTATTATCTAAAGATGGTTTAGGTAATTCAATGGCATTACCAACAGAACAATGGTGGAAAGCACCAAAATCATCATTTGGTAGACGTCGTCGTTCAAATGTTAAAAGACGCGTTGTAGAATTCGGACGTAAACGTAGAAGTTCAAAGAGACGTTCAAGTTTTGGTAAAAAGAGACGTTCTTCCAAGAGACGTTCAGAATTCGGACGTAAACGTAGAAGTTCAAAGAGACGCGCATAATTAATTTCTTGTAGTGTTAATAAATAATTTTTAAAAATGGGAAATCTATTAAAAAAACCAACTCCAAAAGAACAATACATATCAGACAGTGTTAAAAAAATTACTAAAAAAACAAGTAAATATGATTTAATGATGTTAAAAGCTTCATTAGGTTATCGTTACTACATTATAACAACATTAAAAAATGATCCAAATAAATTCAATGACATGGAGTTTGTTGCATTACTGAAATCTCATAATGACACTGTTTTAAGACATCTTGATAATTTACCAATTGTTGATCAAGAAATCGAAAACAAATGGAAAATAAAATATGACGCTATGATAAATTCAGATGAATATAAAACAATGGTTGAAAATAGAAGACGTGAAGCACAAGAAAGAGTAGATCGACAAAATAAAGTAAAAGAAGAAGAAAAAAATATTAATATGAAACAAAAAGAAAGAACAAAAGCACGTGTTGCTGGTGTATTAATCCAACGTTTCGGACGTAAACGTCGTTCTTCAAAGAGACGTTCAAGTTTTGGACGTAAACGTCGTTCTTCAAAGAGACGTGCATAAAAAAAATTTCTTGAAATATAAATAAATTAATTAAAAATGGGTTCAGTATCAAGTACAGATGCTAAATATCAAGCAGATAAAAAAATGGGAAGTATTGTAAGGGGAGTACCCGCTGGAAAAAAGAGCCAATTTGAAAAAATGGATAAAGACAGGATCTATAAACTTCTTTTGGATCGTGAAACAATTATAAATAAAATTACAAAAGCACAAGAAAAAAAACAAGATTACATGCCAATTATTGATGAAAATATTAATAATTTATATTCACTTGAAAATGATTTACGTAAAGAATTAAGTACTTACATCCCTGATCCTATGTTTTATAATAGAGAAATTAAAAGAGGTCAATATATAGGAAAGGCAAATGAAGAAATTGACAGACGTATTATAAAAATGAGGATGTCATTCGGACGTAAACGTAGAAGTTCACGTAAGAGACGTTCGAGTTTTGGTAAATGGTCAATGAAATATAAACGTAGTATTAATTGTGACAGACCAAAAGGATTTTCACAAAAACAATACTGCCGTAAAAAAAAATCTAGAAGCAATAATTAAAAAACAATAATTAAAAAACAATGGGTGCAAATTATTCAACAAGTTATGTCAAATCAACTGCAAATGTTAGGAGAAGATGGAATCGAGACAAGAGGTTATTCAAAATTAACAGGACTTCTTAAGAAATATGTTGAGTGTGTTGAATTTGTAGTAAAAAATCCAAATCAATTAAATGTTAAAATGAATGAATTAGCACATATAAGAACAAATATTCATGAACTTATGAATCAATATAAAGTTCCTGAATCATTTACATTTGAAACAAAATACAAAGACATTGAAAATCAAATTTCAAAACAAATGTATGCAATGACGTTCGGACGTAAGCGTAGAAGTTCACGTAGATCAAAACGTTCAAATTTTGGACGTAAACGTAATTCGTATAAAAGACGTCGTGTTTAAATTAATTTCTATTTAAAATTAATAAAAAATGTATAAAAAATTTGCAAAACATGTTCTGTGTGATCGTAAATTAGAAAAATATAAAAATATTAAAGATGTACGTATAAAACAACATTTTGAAGTTGAACGTCAATTTCAAAAATTTGCTGAACTAAATGAATTTTATGAATTATGTCCATTTAATTTAGATTCAAAAAAATTAACATATGATCTCGTAAAATTTTTCTCGAAATCAAAATATACACATCCAAAAATCGTAATGAATTTGTTTAAGGGTATTCATAAACATCCTGAAATTAATTATACATCAAATAAACACGTTGGATGTAAAGCAGTTGCTGGATCACAAGGAATTATGTATTACAAATTTATGTTACGTGAAATGACAGGTTTGAATAATTCATCTTCCATAATAAAACGTGTGAAATCAACAGGTTTAAAAGAACACGAAATAATTCTAAAAGAATTGAAAAAATATGATAATGTCAAAACAAAATACATGTCATTTCGTAATTTTTCAGAAGTACGTGTATATGTCAAAAAAATATTAATGGACATTATATCAATATGTAAAGATGATTTTCCAAAATTACATGACATACATAAAAAATTACCACGTATTTATATACATCGTACAAAACCAGGTGAACCAAAAGCATATTATGTATTACCATCAGTAACATGTAAATATACACATGGTAATCCTAATCAACGTGGTAAAGTTGTAATACAATTAAATTCGTTGAATAATGTTGATATATGTGATCTTACATTAATTTTGACACATGAAGTAATTCCTGGACATTTTTATGAATTCAAAAAATATCCATATGACTTTTACATTAGTCCGTATTGGTTTAATGAAGGATGGGGATTATATGTAGAAAAATGGATTGATAAATTTGGTATACAATATAAACGTACACGTCTTATAGAAAGATTATTACGTGCAACACGTTGTATAATTGATGTATACATACATACACAAAAGAAATCATATAAAGATTGTTGTAAATATATGTATGAATTAATGAATGGATATATGAATTATCATGATTGTTCTGCAGAAGTATTACGTTATATATGTAATCCAGGACAAGCATGTAGTTATCTTATTGGCTGTAAATTTATAGAAAATTTAGCGAAAAATCAAAAAAATTTATATGATTTTCATGATCGTTTATTAAGTATTGGTCCTGCACCGAGAAGTTTTATAAAAAACGTTGTGTTTCAAAAAAATTAGTTCTCAGATATCAAATAAATAAAAATGGAAAAATTACATCTTGATCGTTTACACAAAATTCTTATTGTCATCTGTATATTTTGTATTTTTATGACAATTATGACAATTTCAAAAATGAAGAAGGTACACAAATTTGAAAATTCACCAACACATACAAAAACAAAGAAACAACATGTTATTGATAATAAACCTGTTGTAAATAGTGTTTCTGATAAACTTATTGATGAACCTGTTGTTCAAGATGTTGTAACTACTGTTTCTTCTGTTGAAGAACATCCTGTTGTTGAATCTGTTGACGATTCACACGATTAAATATTCCACATGCAATTGTTATAAGAACAATAAAAATAACAATAATTACAAGAAAATCATGATGTACACTAAAAAATGAATCTTTTTCTTGAATATGTAAGATTTTCATAGGTTCAACTAATTCAGGTTTTATCATATTATTACTGTTTGAATTCATTTTGTTTTTTATTCAATCAGCTAACAAATTTTCATCACATAACGAAACATGTAAATTTTTGTGTGTGTATATTTAAAAAAAAACAAAATGAATAAAAAAAATAACTTTGGAGCATTGACACGATTACAAGAACAACGTCAAGCTGCTGAAGCTGCTGAAAGAAAACGTCAAGAAATTGCTGAAAGAAAACGCCAAGAAGCTGCTGAAAAAAAACGTATTGCTGAAGAAAGAAAACAAAATGCACGTCGAAATAAACCTGTTGAATATACAGGTTTACAAACACCTCATCGTACTCGAAAGAAGAAACAAAACGTACAACAAGCACAAGATGCAGGAGATGCAGGAGATGCAGAAGATGTAAGAAATGTACGAGACGACTTTAGAAATGCACGAAATGTGATAAATGTGCGAGACGACTTCAGAAATGCACGAAATGTAATAATTGTAGGAGATGCACGAAATAATGTACGAAACGACGTCAGAAATACACGACGAGAAGAAGAAGACGAAAATGAAGAAGAAGAAGATGAAAATGAAGAAGACGAAGACGAAAACCAAGAAGACGAAGAGGAATTGGAAGAGTTATCACAATCAGAATTAAAAAAAGAAAAAAACACAGGACGTCTTCGAAAATTACATAAGTATTTATTAGTGTCTTCACAACATGTAAAAAATAATATTCAATACGATTATCCAAGAGTGTCATCAACTCCTATAGATTTCAATCTTGAACCATTAGAATTTCAAAGTGATTTTATATTAAATTCACATAAATATGTATTAAGTTGTTTAGAAAATTTAGACATGTCATCTAATTCATTAGTTTACGAAACAAATCGTGTAGAACGTGCAGCACGACATTTTGGTAAAATGATTCTACATGAAATACGTAAATTACAAAAGGAAGATGTAGAAAAATTTAAAAATTACATTCAAGAAGGAGATGAGATGTATTATTGTAATAAACCATTTGAAGTTGAAAAAAACGAAAAAGATATATTATTAGATGATGGTAGACATGTGAATTATCAAGATCCTAAATTACAATATCACGACATCTTTGTACAATTCGTAAGAATTCCACAAGATCCGTCAAATATAAAAATTCCAATAAATGAACGTCAATTAAAAAATGATTATTTTCAATTTTTCGAATACAGTGTGTTTGAAAAACAACAAAATGTAAAAATATGGAATCGTCGAAATGAATCTGACAACACATTTAAAATAGAAAATCGTTATACTGTGAAATCATATTTTCGTCCATTTAGTGTTAATGGTAAAACAATATATGGATATGATCCAATTGATGTATTTGTAAGAGATTTTGAACATCTTCGAAATGAACAAGGTAATATAACAATAGAAGAATTAAAACGTGAATTATTTGTAAAAGAAAATTTTGAACACACAACAAAACGTAATAACAATAATGTTCTTGTAAAAAATTTACATTTTGGAGATGATTCTGATGAAGTGTCTGACAGTTCAAATGACAGTTCAAATGAAAGTTCAGATGACAATTCAGATGACAATTCAGATGACAATCCAAATGAACAATATATAGAACATACACCTATTCCTAAAAAAAATTGTATAAAAAAAATAATACGATGGGAAAAAAATATGAAACCTGATGAAGAAATATTAGAAATTAAATTTCACACATCAAAAGTTACAAATGAATGGTACGTGAAGAAGAAATTATATTCGACATCTTTAAGTTTTTTTGATAAAATGAAGAAATCATTTAAAAAAATGTCTCGAATCAATTTTGATGAAACATTTGTTACAAAATATGTAGAACCATTTATTATGTCAGAATATTATAAAATTGTAACACATGTAGCAAATGAAGAAAGATATAGAACACGTATGTTAACATTATTAAAAAAGTTTTTGCAAATAAAAAAACTTCAAAATGACAAAACAAAAAAAAATGCTAAAATATTAAAAAACATTAGATATAAAAACAAAGAATATGTAAAAGAAGAACGTAGATATGTAAATAATTTAAATGATCGTTTAAAAAAAATTATAGATTCATTAAAAAATTATGTAATATTTGTAAGTTCAAATAGTAACAAATTAGATGATAATTTTTCAGATGAATATTTTGAATATTCAAATGAACCAGTAAATGATAAATCTAGTTTTTGTACAAATACGCAAGAAAATAGGAATAATCCTGCGTATCAATATCGTTCATATAATGAATTAAAAAAATATTTAAAAAGAGACATGTCGAACAAAATGAAATTTAATGATTGGAAGAGATATACGAGAAATTATGAAAAACGTGATGACATATTGAAGAGAATGTCATTATCATTATTATTGACATATAATATGTTTAAAAAGACAGAAGGTGAAATAACAGAAAAAGTGTGTATATATTCAATTTTTACATTTTTTAAAGAAATTATAGATCAGTATAAAAATTTTACATTACGAGATCTTTTAAAAAATTACAACATTAAAAAATTCATGAAATTATTTACAAAAAATATAAAAACAACAATACGTTTTAAAAGAGATCGTGTGTATGTAACAAATAAAAAATCAATTACATTTACAAAAAGTTATGGTGTCGATGATGTTTTTGAATTAAAATATATTATTAATAAACATTAAATTCTTAAAACATTCTTCTGGAATTTTCAGGAACTGTTGAGTATGCAGATGCTTGTTTCACAACACCTGTACCAATCATACCAGATGTTAATCTTGGATCTTTCATACCTCTACCATTTGAATCAGTATAACGTGTAAATATAAGTTGACTACGTGAATCAATTGATTCATTTGAACGATCCATACCTTGACTAACGAAAATAATAGGATCACGATTATGTTTAGTAATATAATCAGATGTTTTATTACCTTTTTTAGTAAATAAATCGTTGTCTTGTGAATTTCTTGCATCATAAACACTTGCACCTAAACGTGTGTAATCATCATTTCTTTTAGGTACTTTAATAGCACCTTCAGTAAAACCATGTACAATTTTTGGATCAACCATTTTATCTAAAGGTACTTTATTACCATATTTTAATTGTGCATCTTGAAAAGAACGTAATAAATTAGCAGATGTATCAGGAAGTTGACGTATCATACGTGAATCATTTTGTGATATACTTGCAAAACGAAGGTCTTGTGAATTTCTTACAGCTTCTGGTGTTAATTGATTTAATGCAAAATCAGCACGTGTTACAGGATTTTCATATGTTTTAATTTTATCACCAAATTGTATATTTGGCATTTGTCTATCTAAATTACGTAACATAGGACCACGTTGATTTAACATTTGTGGTACCATATTTTGATTATATATAACTTGATCAGGTGTTAATTCAACAACATTTGGACCAATGTAACGTGTATATTCTTGTTGTAATCTTGTATCTTGTTGATTCATTTTCTTGAATTTGTTTCTTTTTTAAATTTGCAACGAAGAATTTTTTTTTAAAAAAAATCAACGAAATCCATAAGTTACTAACATATTTGACCATGACTTACCATTTGTTTTTAACCATTTGTGTATTTTATCTTGTTCAATTGTAAAATAATCTGCTAATTTTGGAATTGTTGGTTTTAAATTAGGTTTTTCTTTTTTCCATTGTGTTAATAAATTTTCTACATTTACATTACTTGTTACATTTGTTAATGTATTATTATTAGTTTCTTGATATGTATAATATTCATTTGACGTTGTTGTTATTGACGTTGGCATTGACATTGACGTTAATGTGTTATTTTTTCCATTGAGTAATGTAAGAAAAAATAAAATTACATATGGTGATTGTATATATGGAAAAATAAATATTTTTGATTGATTCGATTCAATTACACATGGTTGTTGATGTGAATCAGATTCAAACGCTACATATGTCATTGTTGATGTTAATGATAATTTATAAAAACCTTCTTCACCTTGAATTGCGGAGTATGTCGTAAATTTATAATTTGGAAATAACATGGATGACCAAAAATTACATTCATCAGGAACAGCATCAGGTAATATTTTTAAAAAATCACGTAATGTTAATGCAAAAAATGAAGAAACAATATGTTCTGATGATTTCGTTGATACACAATTAGATCTAACAACATGTCCTAATTGATTCCAAATATTTTGAAAGGAATCGTTTGTATCTTTTTGTTCATTTTTATTGAACTGTAACCACTCTTGAATTTCATTAGTAAAATTAATATTATGACTCATGTTTTATTAGTATATTAAAAAAAAGCGTTTAAATTGTATTTTTTGAAAAATACATGTAAATATAAAAAAAAATAAAATGATATCACAATCGTCAAGTAATTTTCCTTTGCCGCGTCATTTTAATTTTGACAATTTAGCAAATAAAAAAAAAATTACAAATAATCCTGTACCTTCAATAATAAGTACTGACAATAATAATAACAGTAACAGTAACAATAATAATAATAATAATAATAATAATAATAACAACAATTCATTCGATTTTCCATCAAGAAAACCAAATTTTTTTACATCAAAAATTTTAAATGAATCAGATGAAGAACGTTCGAATCATAATGATTCAAATGATTTTCGACGTTTCTCAAATAATTCATTAGGTTCTGCAAATTCAAGTTCATATGATTATTCATCAAGAAGTTCAAGAAGTAATGACAGTAACAGTAGTAGTAAGAGTAGTAGTAGTAGCAACAGTAGCAGTAAAAAAAGAAGTAATAAAAGTGAAAAAAGTAGAAGTAAACGTAGAAGTTCATCATCTGAATCATCAAACAAACATTCGGAACATAGTCGTTCTTTTAAAGATCGTTATGATATAAAAATGGGTGGATTAAAAGAAAATCCATTAACAGAAGAAGAATATCGTATGAAACAAATTGATTTAATAATGGCATTACGTCAATTTAAAGAAGATGGTATTCCTGTTGACGATTCTATTGAATTAACACAACATACATCATTAGCAAAATTACAATTTGCATATGATTTTTCAATGCGTTATGTATCACGTAAAGCAACATTTGAACAAATGCAACAAAGTTTATCATTAGGATCACAATTTATTGAAATGGGTAATAAATTTTTAAAATCTAAAACAGGATATGGTGCCGAATTAGATGGATGGGGACAAAGTGTTATTATGAATATGCCAAAATTTAATAGACCATTACATCGTCTTGCTGAGAAATATTCAAAACCAGATTCAGAACAATCACCAGAATTACAATTAGCAATGTTAGTTGGTTATTCAGCATTTACATTTCATTTTGCAAAGAAAATGTCAATCGATCCACAAGTTGCAATGCAATTTATGGATTATATGCAAAATCAAAATGGTGGAAATGTCCAACAACAAGGTGTCAATGCATTACCATCAAATACACCGAATCCAACAGGTGTAAGTTTAAATAATTTTTCAACAGAATCACCAATGGGTATGAGACCACCAATGGGACGTAATACACGTATTCCAATGAATAATAATGATTCAGACGATGATTTATTATCTGAAAAAACTGAATCTGTATCTGTAAGTATTTAGTGCGTTTTAAAATGTTTAAAATTGTATAAATTTAAAATTAAAAAAAATTAAAAAAAATGAGTCTTGTTGAAATTAACAATTCAGATTATCTCACAACATTACAATCCGTTATTTATGATCACGTTGAAGAACGTTTTGTAAATAATGCAAATGAACAAAGACGTTACGCATTACATTTAAGATGTAATGACATTATTGTAAAAAAAGTTATACAAAATGAATCCATGCAAATTTTATTTGGTATTATACCAGAACGTCATTTTCGTCATTTATTAAAAGTAGATGAACGTTTAATGGAAATTATAAATAGTTCACCATCATTTATGGAAGATGAATCTTCACATGAACTTGTTAGTATTTCAAGTTATGTCCGTCAACATTCAAATGGTGATTATATTATACGTCTTGATATTGATGATGATCCAGAATCAAAATCATATTTCTTTGAAACTTTAAATAATTCAAATGAAGACGTTAACGAAATTGATTCATTATCATTACAACCTGGTCAAAAAATAGACGCTGTAATTCATGTTGTTGTAAGTGTTGATCAAACACGTAGTGAATGTAATTTTACAGGTGTTATTGAAGAAGCACGTGTGTTACCTCTTGAACAACCACCTAAACCTAAACGTAAACCAACTTATTTAAAATAAAAAAAAATGTAAAAATGTAATTAAAAAACAAAATATGATTCAAACAGCAAATGCTTCACTTTTTATTCAATTTATAACAGGTGTATTCGATGTATATGGATTATCAATAATAGTTCCAGAAAACAAAAAAATTTTTCGGGAATTGTTACAAATCGAATTAACTGTTCAAACAATCGAATTCGTGTATTATTCATGGATGGTAAAAAATATTACGAAAATGAAAAATATAACACCCACGAGATA